>Ga0105092_10000592_pt1 | contig 19025 bp, 14 predicted proteins | sample PPLLak2March2015_FD_87021 | JGI IMG/M metagenome (GOLD analysis project Ga0105092, IMG submission 87021) | Freshwater sediment microbial communities from Prairie Pothole Lake near Jamestown, North Dakota, USA - PPLs Lake P7 Core (1) Depth... | ecosystem: Environmental > Aquatic > Freshwater >... | reverse complement strand
TTCGACGTGCCGCAGCCGGGCACCGGCCGGAGCACGCTGCAGATCCGGTTCGTTACACGCACCGCGCAGGACCTGGCGCGACCGTGCCAGCCGTGAGGGTGGATGTTCGAGTTCGGTGGGTGTTTCGGAGGGGCAAGAGCCAGCCATTGAGGATGTCCGGCTTAGAAGTCGGACCAACGGACGTCGCCCCTATTCCCACTTGCGGGGTGGGCACATCTGGGGTAGAAGGTCGGACATGAGAAAGGTCCCTGCACGCCTGCTTCTCGTCCTATTGGTCGCCATCTCGCTGTCCCCGCCGGCCGTCGCGCAACCGGCTGACCCATTCCAGGGGGCGGCGAAAAACGGTGAGGTCACCGAGCGGGTTTTCGGCAAAGTGCGGAAGATGCTGCGCGCCTGGCTGTCCAAGGCGGACCCCAAGACTATGCTGCTGCCCGACGCCGTGCCCGACTGTGGCCGTACAAACGACCCCCGGATCGGCGTCTACACCCCCCACAATTCCGGTGCTGACAACTATCCCTACCTGGTGGCTGCCTCGTTCTTCACCGAACAGGCGCTCTATAGGGGCCGGATGCGCGAGATGCTGCGGAACGAAATCCGGTACACGAACGTAAGCGGCGCGGTCCCAGGGAACCTTAATTTCAAAGACGGTACCCTCGGGCCAATGAGCATCTTCGGAGCAGCCGAGTACGCGAAAGACGGGCTTCTCGCCATCACCGAGCTTCTCGGCCGGACACCGTGGTTCTACCGGATGGTCGACATGACCATCTCCACCATGGAACAGGCGCCAGTACAGACCCGATTCGGAAAACTGCCGGACGCGGGCGCCGAGATCAATGGGGACATGCTCCAGGTCATGGTTCGCCTCTCGACGATGACTTCCGACCAGCGATTTCAGCGGTGGGCTGAAGTGATCAACGATGCCTACGTCGAGGAGATCCTGCCCAACAACCATGGGCTCCCTTCCTATTCCTACGATTTCGTCAATCGCAAAGGCCCGGATCGCTTGCGCCTTCGCGATCACGGCAACGAAATCGTCGTTGGCCTCGTGCTTTTCCATGCGCTCGAAAGCTACCGCGGCACCGAACGCGCCCGACGGCAAAGGCCGGTCCTCGCGAAAATGCTCGACCGGATCCTCGAGTCCGCTAACCCGGACGGCATGCTGTACGATGAAATCCGCTGCTCCGACCTTGCGGCGCTCAACACTCGCCTCTCCGATAACTGGGGGTACATCTACGGGGCCGTGTACAGCTTTTACATGGTCACCGGGGAGCAGAAATACCGCGATGCCGTTGTCAAGGTTCTCAAAAACCTTCCCAGGTACCGAAATCATAACTGGGAGAACGGCGGGCACGACGGCTATGCGGACAGCATCGAGAGCGCCCTCTACCTCGTGAATCGGGAACCCGTTCCCGAGGCGCTCGACTGGATCGAGTCCGAAACCGCTCGGCTCCTCGACTATCAACGGCCCGACGGGCTGATCGAGTGCTGGTACGGCGACGGGAACTGGGCCCGAACCCTCCTGCTGTACTGCCTCGCAAAGACCCAGGGATGCTTTACGGACAACTGGCAGGAGGGCGTGAGGCTGGGTGCGGATAGAAGCGGCGACCGGCTGTACGTTGCGCTCGATTCGCCACCCGGCTGGAGCGGGCGCCTGCTGTTTGACCACGCCCGGCATAGCCGCGTCCTGAATTTCGACCGCAACTATGTCCGTCTCAACGAGTGGCCGGAATGGTTTACCGTCGACGAAAACAGGCTTTACAGCGTGACGGACTCCGCGGATGGAGCAGTGACAACATGGCTCGGTTCTGACCTGAAGGACGGTATCCCCGTCCGCGGGTCAAAACGCCTGATCGTGGAAAGGCGAAAGCAAGAGTAAGCCAACCGGGCCGAAAAGCGGCGGATTCTGAACCGCGAATCCGCCCTACGACGGGCCGGCTTCGCGTGTCGAGTGGTCGTAGGGCGGATTCGCGGTTCAGAATCCGCCGCTTTTCGGCCCGGTTGGCACCCAGTGTTCGAGCCGATCTCAGCCATCAGCTTTTCTTCAGCACCACTTTCTCGATGACGGCCTTGGTCAGGCGGACACCTTTGGTTTCCTGCGCCCAGATCTCATCCGGGCTCTGGGTCGGAGCCTGTTGGCGTTGTCCGCCAGCCGCGCCACCGGCTGGCCGGGGGGACCGGCCGTAGCCTGATTCGATTCCCCAAAAACCCTGATACCCAGAATCCACGCAGATCTGCAGCATCTTTGCCAGATCGTAGCGTGGGTGGGTGTCCTCTGCGGTCCAGGAGGCTTTTACCGAGATTCCCTTGGCGAATGGGAGCAGCTGTCGAACAACCTCGTAGTGATCGTCACCCTGGTTGATATTCCCAAAATCCGGCAACGTGCCGAAATCCGGATTGTTCACCGCTTTCATCAGCGCAACCAGTACCGCCGGATCCGACGAGGCCCCTCCGTGGTTCTCGATGACCACGTTGAGATTCGCGCCCTTGGCGTACTCCAAGAGGTCTGTGAAACTCTCCGCTGAGCGGCTCACCAGGTCCTTGTCGTCTTTCCAGCCTTGGCGGGGTCCACCCAGATTACAGCGGATCGCATGGCAACCGAGGTAGTGAGCAATATCGACCCACTTGCGGTGGGAGATGGCCGCCTGCATGCGCTCCTTCTTGTCGGCAGACGCCATGTCGCCCTCGTCATCGACCATGATGAGAACGAACTTGACGCCGAGGGACTCGCCATTACGCTTCAGCTCATTGAGGTGGCGCCTGGTCGGGTTTTCAAAGAACTGGTTAACGAATTCGATCCCGTTGATGCCGAACTCCTCCCGGACGATTCGCGGCAAATCCGCATTTTTCCATCGCTTGCCGACGAAAAAGCTGCGATTGATCGACCAGGCGGCCAGCGAGATATCGTTGACCGTCGGGCGCTCGGCGGCGCGAAGGCCGGACATGACAGCGGCCGATGCGGCGGCCGAGAGACTGAGAAACTCACGACGCGTGTGTGACATCTTTTTCTCCCTTGATGCGCGGAAGTTTCCACTTTTGGACCCACGCAGTCAACCCCTGATCTTGCCGCCCACCAGCCAGCCTCGGATGGCCGCGTATGGTCTTTCGGAGCCGCACGGAGCGAGGGTGTTGAAAATGTTAACTCTTCTATTAATAGACGGATAGACCGGCGAGTTCCCGGCGGAGGGCGCGATCGAATCGCGATCGAATGGAGCCGCGCACGACAGCGAGAGAAGCGAGCGAAGTAAGCGGACCACCTGACTCGCTCCACTGCTTCGTGTTTAAATGCATCGACTTAGCGAATGATTGGTGGTCCGCTTACTCTCGCTCACTGCCGTTCGCTCTCGTGCGCGGCTCCATCCGATCTCGCCCTCCGCACGACATCAGCCCATAACAAAATGCTGCTTTGCGTCGCCATGACACACGTCCAGCGGCAACGATTCACGCCACGAGCGAACGGAGGACGCGCAGGTTGCGCCGGTCTTCCTTCAGCTCCTTTCCCTTGGGGGTCTCCAGAATCTTCGGAACGTGGGCCAGGCGCTCGTCCCCCAGCAGAAAGGAAAATGCCTCGACACCCAGCTTCCCCTTCCCGATGTGCTCGTGACGATCGACCCGGCTACCCAATTCGCGCTTGCTGTCGTTGCAGTGGATCACGCGCAATTTTTCGAGACCGATAATCCGGTCGACGGATGCGATCGTTTCCTGGTAGCCGCCTTCGTACCTGAGATCGAAGCCGGCCGCAAAAAGATGGCAGGTATCCAGACAGACCTTAACCCGCTCAGGGCGCTCGCATCGGGCAAGAACGTCTCTCAGGTGCTCGAACCGGTATCCGATGCTGCTTCCCTGCCCCGCCGTCGCCTCGAGGACGATGTCGACCGAGCTGCCGGGCATCCGAGCAAAGATCTCGGTGATTGCGGCCGCAGTTCGCTCAATGCCAATGCGTTCGCCCGCGCCGTTGTGACAGCCGGGATGAACAACCAGAGCATCAATTCCAAGCATCATGCACCGCTCCGCTTCGTCGAGGAATGAAACGATCGACCGGTCGCGCACTTCTCCAGGACCGGCCGCCAGGTTGATGAGATAGCTCGTGTGGGCTACGACATCCCGCAGCTTGGACTTCTGACGCCGGCGTTTGAACTCTGTCCCCTCTTCGGGGGTCAGTTCCTTCCCCACCCAGCGATTGTTGTTCTTCACGAAGATCTGCAGGACGTTACACCTGACGCGACGGGCGCGATCGATCGCCTCCGGAGTGCCGCCGGCAATCGACATGTGTGCGCCCAACATGTCGTGATGCTTCGCTGAACGGATTTCGGGGACACGAGACTTCATTCTTTTGCCGGCGGGGACATTAGTGACAACGGGTTGGGAATTAAGTGTCATGTCCCCGAAATCCTAGCGCCTCCGGACGGTCGGAGAAAAAGCGTTTGCGGGATTGGTCCGGACGAGGGACTGGGTCTCGGCGTCCGTGAAGCCTTTCTCGCGCAGTTTCGGCAGAAAACCGGTCAAAAGGAAATCGAATCCTTTGAAGTTTCCGCCTCCCGGCTCACCCACGTGATACCAGCCGGCGTCCTGAGAAATCAGAACCTGGCGCAGGTGACCGCGGTCCTTCATGGACGAGACAAGGTCCACGCAAGCATCCGTTCTTTCGGGGCTGACGTTGTCGAACTCAACCCAACCACCCTCTCCGGCCACTTCGAAAAGCGCATCCGACCCCGCTTCCCGTTTCGCGTGGACCCAGATCCAGGCGCTGGCGGACACCCCCGCCTCTTTCAGGATTCGGACCTGCTCGAGGGCTGCGGCAGAGTTGCCCGTGTGGGACGCGATTGTGAGCCCAGTTTTGAGATGAGCCAGTGCCGCCGCCTTGACCAGCTTCCGGTCAATTTCCGACAACGGCCCGTTGTCGACGCCGATTTTGATGAAACCGGGCTTAATGCCCGTCTCCTCGATTCCGTCCCTCCACTCGCGAACCCATCGGGCGCACAACTGTTCGGCCGACTCCTGGTAGGCATGGGCGGGAACGTACTTGTCGTTGGCTGCGCCATAGTAGCCCGTGTTGGTCATCAACTGCATCCCGCTCGCCTTCGCCAACCGCGCGAGCAGCCGAGGGTCGCGACCAATGTATGCCGGAGTGCACTCAAACAGCGACTGGCAACCGGAATCCTTCAGCCGCTGCAAATGCGGCAGTGCCACCGCAAAAGCCTCATCGGCGTTGTAGCGCGATCGGCTGATCTTGTCGGCGCCAATGAAATCCACGAGCACGTGCTCATGAGGGAGCGTCACCCCGAGGTGAGAGACCGGCAAAGGACCGAGGACCGAGTGAATAGCCCTGGACGCGGGGTCTGGCGCTTGAGCTTCAAGGCCCTTTGCGCCTGCGACAGCCACCACGCCTGCCTTCAGAAACTCGCGACGGTTCATGATTGCCTCTCTCCTTGAGCGCGCCAACCGGGCCGAAAGACGGCGGATCCTGAACCGCGGATCCGCCCTACGACTAATCGCCTTCGCACGTCGAGCAGCCGTAGGGCGGATTCGCGGTTTAGAATCCGCCGCTTTACGGCCCGGTTGTCGAGCTTTTCACGCCGCCCGCAGCCAGCGCACGATCTCGAAGATGGACGGACGCTTCCCGTACATGAGGACACCGAGCCTGAAAACCTTGGCGGCCAGTCGAACGAACACGAGCAGGCTGACAGCCAGGATCAACGCGGACAGCGCCACATCCCACCAGGGGACTCGCCCGCAGGCTACCCTTAACATCATTGTAATCGGTGCGGTGAACGGGATGTATGAAAGCACGCGGGCGAGCGTCCCGTTCGGCTCGGCGATCAGGATCGAAACAAAAAACAACGGGACCACCGCGGTCAGACTCCAGATCATCGTGGTCTGCTGGCTTTCCTTCAGGTTGGAGCCGATTGATCCGAAGCCTCCCATGAGGCTTCCGAACAGCAGGAAACCCAGGATGAAAAAGACGATTGCGACCAGTAGTTGCGACCAACGGAGGTCCAGGAACGGGGCCACTGCCAAGGAGGGAAACACTCCGACGATCACCCAGACGAGGATCTGCGTCAGTCCTGCTCCACCCAGCCCTATGACTTTACCGGCGAGCAACTGGTCAGGCGTCAGGGAGGAAAGCAGCACCTCCATCACCCGGTTCTCTTTCTCCTCGGCAACACTTTGGAGGAGGTAGCCGGCCGAGGTCATGATCGAGAGCATGAAAAAAATCGTGAAGACGTAGGGCACCGCGAACCGACTCACCTCGTCGACGACGCTTCGATGTGCCACCTGCCCGGTTTCGCTCAACGCTACGGCCTTCAGCTTCGGCGGCATCCACAGACGACCGGCCACCAGGGTCTCGTCCACCCGGTCCTTTGCGAGGCTGGCATCCACCAGGCTCTGAACCACCCGCCAGCCGGGACGATCATCCGCCATGAAGCTCCCCTTCTTGAGGAGCAGTTCGATCTCCCCACTCTCGAGGTAGTCGGCCGGAACGACGTAGTAGCCTCTCAGCGGCGGCACGAGTTCCACGGTCGTTCTGGTCCGATAAACCTTGAATTCCACCCGGCTGGTGGCACCCGGCATCTGCGTCCGCATGGCTTCGCCCTGCGAGCCCAAGGCGTTGGCCAGGTCGTCCAGAACCTGGTTCGTTCGTCGATCATGAAAGCTCTGCACCGACGGAAGGAGCGCGAAATCGATCAAGCCGGATTCATCGACGATGCCCACCACGTCCCGCTGATTTCGGCTCTTGTTCACCGTCAGGAGCCCCACCAGGGCTGCAATTCCAAAAATCAGCATGAAAAAGAGGGGCATGCCGAGCGTGGCAATCACAAAACCTTTGCGCTTGACGGTCGAAACGTACTCCCGAGCCGCAACGAGCCACACCTTTTTCATGCCGCCACTCCCTGACTACTCTGCTGTACGACCTGGATGAAGATTCGCTCGAGCGAAATCGAGGCCGGACGGAAGCCCCTGATCACCACGCCGGCGTCCAGGAGACTTCTCAGCAAGTCTGAATTCGACAGGCCGGTTTCGGTGTAGATCTTTGTCAAACGGCCTTCCGCAACGGCGTGCCTGATGCCCGCGACGTGGTCGGGCAACTCCGAGCAATCAAGAAGCAACGCGTCCTCCGAGTGCTGCGCGACAATCTCCGTCAGAGCACCGTAGAGCACGCGCCTCCCCTCGTTGATCATCAGGACGAAATCGCACAGTTCCTCCGCCTGATTCATCTGGTGTGTCGACAGAATTATCGTCTTGCCCTTGGATCGCTCCTCCTGCAAGAGCAGCTTTGTGTCCCGAGTGTTGATCGGATCAAGGCCGGCAAATGGTTCGTCGAGGACAACGACCTCCGGTTCGGACACCAGCACCGACAGAATCTGAATCTTCTGCTGGTTGCCCTTCGAAAGTTCTTCGATTCTCTGGCGCGCCGTTTCCTGCATGTTCAACCGCTCAAGGTAGCGCTGGCGGTTGGACCTGGCCTGCTGGAGCCCCAGACCCTTCAGGCGCGCGAAGTAATCGAGCAAATCGGCGACCTTCATTTTTCTGTACAGGCCCCGCTCCTCGGGCAGGTAAGAGATCTTCTCCTTCATTCGCCCGTCCAGCACGTTCCCGTCGTACAGGATGGTGCCGGAGTCAGGCTTGATGATATCCAGGAGCATGCGGATCAGGGTTGTCTTCCCTGCCCCGTTGGGACCCAGAAGGCCAAACACACTTCCGGACGGTACCTGGAAGGACAGGTCCTTAACCGCCTGCGTTGTTTGGAATTGTTTCGAGACACAGTCAGCTTTCAACTTCATGCTGTACTTCTTTGGCCAAAAACAAACCGGCCAGGATAAAGACAAGAAAGGATAACGCCAGGGAGAGCGCCGCGGGTGACAGTCTGAGATTGTACAGTCCCATCCGGCTAAGCGCTTCGAAAACCACGCAGGAGGCCACGCCGAAAACGATGCTCGACCTCGAAGCCCATCGGTTCGGCCGGTCCCAATTCAGACCGAGTGCGAGAACCGGGGTGAGGGCGGAGGCGAACACACCAAACGCGAGGACACCGAGATAGGCGACAAGACTTTCCATGTACAGGGCAAACAAACCCGCCAACGCGAAAATCACAAGGGTGACCACCCGCGCCCCGATCAGACGCGACTGTACCTTAAGCCCGATCGCCGCCGGAAGATCGCGCGTCAACGCGGCCGATCCGATATTGCTGAGGCTGTCAGCCGTGGACATGATGGCCGACAGGATACCAGCATAGGTCAAGCCCGTCAGCCACGAAGGTGCAACGCCGACAAGGAATGTGCTCATCGCGTCATCCGGTTTGCTGAAATGCAGTTGTCCGGTGATCGCCAGGTACTTGGTGATCATCCCACCGCCCAGCCAGGTAAGACCGCAAATCATCATCGAGAGCGCGAGAATCCAAGGGAAATGGCGGAGAACTGACAGGTCCCGGACCATCATGAATTTCTGAATGACGTGTGGCTGCCCGAGCGAGCCCACCGCAAAGAGAAAAAACCAGCTTTGGGCCGTAAACAGCCCAACCGATCCCCAGGGACTTAGAGTCGACGGAGAGTGCCGAACAATGGTCTCCGAGATATGCCCCAAACCTCCGCCGGTGTAGAGCGCAAAGCAGAAAATCGCGACGGCGCACGTCAGCATCACGAGCCCCTGTAGGACGTCTGTTTTGACCGCCGCCCACATCCCGCCACACACGGTGTAAAGCGCGAGCACCGAGCCACCGACCAGCAATCCGGATTCCTGCGAGATCCCAAGGATGGGCCCGAGCAGGATCCCGAGAGCGAGCAACTGAGTGCCGAGGTACCCGACGACGCCGATTAGTATGGCGACAGAGGCGGCGCCACTGCTGAATCGGCAACCAAATCGGGCGTTGATCACATCGGGGATGCTGAGACAACCGGAGAGAGCAGCCAGACTATGGAGCGGTTTGGCTAATAGCCAGCACATCATGGCGCCGGTGAACGAGCTCGAGATCACGATCCAGAAGGAAGCCAGTCCGACCGAATTGAAGAGGCCGGGTCCGCCGACGAAAACGAACCCGCTCATTATCGAGGACATCGTAGCCAGAACCGCGGTCGGGAGTCCGAGCCCGCGGCCCGCAAGAAAGAAATCCCGACCGTCGCGACTCCTCCGGATAGCCCAGAGTCCAACAGCGGTGCAGGCCGCCAGGTAAGCGAAGATAACGGCCGGAATCATCGCTTGTTGACCCACCGTTTGAAGCCTCTGGTGAAAGCAAGCGGCCAGATGAACAACGGGGCAATCCAAATCCCTGCCAGCATCACAAGCGCTGGCACTGGAAGACCGAATATGAGGGCATTGCCGGGCCAGGCGTAAAGCAGGAAAGTGAGAACACTTCCGACGCAAAACCAGAAAGCCAGGAGCGCTCCCTTCGCCGGACACCGGAGACCCGCGAGGCTCGCGATCGCCGTGACCAGCGACAACAGGAAGAGCAGCTCGAGCTCGAGAATCCCCGAGATCACGAAAAGGACAAATGAAGCGCCCAGAAGGTAAATCATCGTTGAATTATAGAAGGATCAACGATTAAATAATCATGCGATTTCCGGGTTCACTCTCATTACAATAGCCCGATGCGACTGACCGTGCCCGGAGGCCGGGGTTCCATCCTGTTGACAGTGCTCATCGTCTACGTGTTCGTGATCGTGCCTGGCCTGGTCACGGTAGGCAGAACAGCCGCACTTGTGCAAAACCTGCGCGATGCCGCAGACGGCCAGGTCGAGTCTCCGGACCTCATCGAAACCCAGGTTATCCGCTGGCGGGAAGGCGAGGCGCTTTCCGCCCGACTCTACAGGCAGGCGAACACGCAACCAGCCACGGCGCTCGTTTTCGTGCCTGGCCTGACACCGGACGGCATACTCAACCCGAGATTTGTCGCGGTTGCCAGGGCGCTTGCGAGATCGGGCTACCTCGTTCTAACCCCGGACATCCCGGCCTTCCGGGAATTTCGGCTCACGGGTGACTCCGTTGACCAGATCAGCTTCTGGTACCGGCAGCTGAGGCGCAATGACGAGTTCCAGGCAAGCCGGGTTGGCTTCGTCGGGGTTTCGGTCGGCGGCACACTTTCACTCCTTGCAGTTGCACGTCATCCTCTTTCGCGAGATGCTGATTTTGTAGTCTGTATTGGCGGATATCAGGATCTGTCCCGTTGCCAGTCACGCTGGTTTTCGATGGCGGCCGCGCAGGAAAAGCACGGCAGGTACCCGGTTCAGTTCTACGGCCGATGGATCGCGATGTTGATGGCGTTGGACGCGCTGCCCGACCCGACAGACCGGGTGCGAATGAGGGAGATACTGGAGCACCTGCTCGTTCAGGGGAAGACCTCGACCGAGATGCCCAGCTCTCCCGAAGCCGCGCGCTGGTATCGCTACGCGGTGCTCGACGAATCGGACGAAGACGTGCCGGAGCTGGTTGCAACCCAGCTCCAGCCGAACTACGCGGCCTTGTCTCCCGAGGGAGAGCTCGCCTTCATCGAATGCCCTGTGTTTCTGGTTCACGGGGCCGGCGACGAGTTGATTCCGCCCGAGGAGACGGAGGAGCTCCGTCGCCGGCTGTCCTCGGCGGACATCCACTTGCTGTACACGCCGTTGATCAGCCACACGCACCCGTTGATCGACCGCCTGGGAACTGGCGATAAGTTGATGGCACTCGGCCGTTGCATCTGGTTCCTCCATTCGCTGGTATTGACTACCTGACAGGAGGATTCCATTGGATATTAATGACCTCGCCGACTTCTGCGAATTCCACGACTGCAGCGTCACGCTCGGAAATCCCGAAATTGGAGCCATTTCCATCGACGGCCGTGGATATCGGAAACGAGACAACTACATGCGTTTCCTGTCTTTCAATGAGCTGTCCGGATTGCCAGCCCCCCGGGATGTCATGGCCAAGGCCACCCTTTTCCGCATTCATCGCGACGACCAGACGGTCGAATTGACCAGAGACGAGTTCGAGCGCCAGCTGAATCGCTTCCGCCAGTTGACTGGAACAGCATGAGCTATCCCTACACGTCCCTGTCTGACTTCGTGTCCTTCCTCGAGGGGGAACAGGAGCTTCGGAGAATCGCGGTCGAGGTGGATCCGATCCTCGAAATTGCCGAAATCACCGACCGGGTGTCCAAACGCGCAGGCCCGGCTCTTCTCTTCGAGCACCCGAAGGGCTCCCGATACCCGGTCTTGATCAATGTCTTCGGCACGCATCGCCGAATGGCGCTGTCGCTGGGTGTCGAGTCGGTCGCGGAAGTTGCGCTCCGCATTGAGGAGCTTCTCGAAATCAAGCCGCCATCCGGCGTTCTGGGCAAGCTGAAAATGCTCCCCAAGCTGGCGGAATTAGGCAGTATGGCGCCCAAAATCGTCAAGGGCGGGCCATGCCAGGAGATTGTCCGGACGGACGGTTTTTCGCTGTTCGATTACCCGATCCTCAAATGCTGGCCCGAGGACGGCGGTCGCTACATCACCCTTCCGCTCGTTTTCTCCAAGAATCCAGTCAGCGGGAAACGGAACTGCGGGATGTACCGGATGCAGGTCTATGACGAGACCACGACCGGCATGCACTGGCAGGTTCACAAACACGGAGCCCAGCACTTCCGGGAGGCGCGGGCTCAGGGCCAAAAAGACCCCGACGCCCGTCGTCGCATGGAAGTTGCAGCGGCGATCGGAAGCGATCCCGCAATCAGTTTCGCCGCAATCGCTCCGTTGCCCGATGACTTGGACGAAATGATGTTCGCCGGCTTCATCCGCGGAACGCCGGTCGAAATGGTCCGCTGCAAAACCGTGGACCTGGAAGTCCCGGCCAACGCCGAGATTGTGCTCGAGGGATACGTCGATCTGGACGAACTGCGGACCGAAGGCCCTTTTGGCGATCATACCGGTTATTACTCGTTGGCCGATCCGTACCCCGTGTTCCATGTCACCTGCGTGACCGAGCGCAGATCAGCGATCTACCAGACGATCATCGTTGGGAAACCTCCTCAGGAAGACTGCTTCATGGGGTCGGCGGTGGAACGAATCTTCCTGCCGCTTATTCGCAAGCAACTACCCGAAATTGAGGACCTGCACATGCCCTTCGAGGGGGTATTCCATAACCTCGTGCTGGTATCGCTGAAAAAGCGCTATCCGGGGCACGCACGCAAGATCATGCACGCGATCTGGGGAATGGGGCAGGCGATGTTCTCGAAGTGCATCGTCGTGCTCGACTCGGGAAATGACCTTCGAGACTACGGGAAGGTGGTCTGGCGAGCTCTCAACAACATCGACCCGGAACGAGACATCCAGTTTACCCTGGGTCCGGTTGATTCGCTCGAGCATGCCTCGCGTCTGCCGAACTTCGGTTCCAAGATGGGGATCGATGCGACCAGGAAATGGCCTGAAGAGGGTTTCACGCGTCCGTGGCCGAACGAGATCGAGATGACCCCCGAAGTCAAGAAGCGGATCGACGAACTGTGGCCGCAACTGGGCCTTAACACGAACTGACACGGCCTTGACACGGACTGACACGGACCGGTGAGTGCTCCTGAGTCCGTGTATGTCCGTTTTTGTCCGTGTCTTCCGTGTTTTCTTAGCTCGGGAAACGGCCCCGAAGCCGCCGCACCGCCAGGTTTGCAGCTGACGCGACGTCTCCGTTAGCGTTCCTCATGTAACGCTCAACCACAGACAAGGCGGACCGATCGGCCCGTTGCCCAAGCGCGGTCAGGATTCTGGCTTTGACCGAATCCTTCTCCGACTCCAGATACGGATACAGCTTCGGCATTTCAGCGGCGTCCATTTCCAGCAGATACTCGAGTCCCTGGTCGCCTCCCTGCGTCACCTCCAGCAGGTGCTCCTCCCGACCCAGCCGGTAGAGCGCAAAGCTCATCGCCAGCTTAGCCTCCGGGTCTTCTTCACGCAGGTACTGAGTTGCTACGAGAGATAGGGATGCCTTTTCCCCCGTACGTCCCAAGCCCTCCGCTCCCAGGCGCCGGTAGAACACCCGGTCGTCTTTCACGCCGGCTTCGAAAAGCTCCCTGCAGCTCGGATCCCCGATGTGGGAAAGCGCCTGGTACAACCGCTTGGTGAGCTCGTCTTTTCCACTGACCGGGACCAGACCGAGGATTTTTCGACTTTCTTCGATTCCAGACTCGTACAGCTGTTTGAGATCCGGCACCGCCTGGGTTACGCGTAAACGCCCGACTGTAAGGATGGCTTCATCGTGGACTATCTTCTCCGGGTCGCGAACAAACGGCACGACCGCTTCGGCAGCTTTTCGGTCGCCGATCTTGTAGAGAGCCCGGATCAACTCGACCTTCACCTCGTCGTTCAGTTCCCTGGACAGAGTGTCCTGAATTTGGGCGACTGCGGATGCGGCCCGGAGGATACCGAGCGCCCTTGCCGCTTCCCGCCGCATATCCGTATCGTCTGACTTAAGAAGCGCAACAACCGCGGTGATAGCGTCCGGATTCACGATGACATAGGGCTCGACCATGAGTGGATCAAAGTCGTCGCTGACGGGATTGAGGAAATCCGCCACCTTCTTGACGCCGTGAACGAACCCGCTGTTTTCGACGATGTAGAGATCGACGATTCCTTCGAGCGACTTCTGCTGGATGGGTTCCACCGGGTCCTGTGACAGGCGGATGTACGTCGGAAGCGCGCGAGCGTCGTTGATCCGCACGAGCGCCTTGACTGCCTCCAGGCGAAGGCCCTGATCCGGATCGGCGGCCAGGTCGATGAGTCCGGGCACCGCCTCCCGGATTTTGTTCTGACCGAGCAGAACCGCGGCTTCCTTGCGTCTTTCCGGGTCTGGATTTTTCAGGTCGTAGATCAGGCTCGGAACACTCACCTTGCGGCCCGTCTGGGCAGCCAGGTTCGCGGGGAGAACACAGGCCAGACAAACGAACAGGCAGAAAAACCTTGCCATCTTCATCGCGACATTCCTTTCCGGTCGGTTATAACCACTCACAATACCAGATGCAGCTGACCGGTAAAGAGACGAATGGAAGAAGGGGGGCGGTTCGAGAACGGTTACACAATCTTGTGGATCGACTCCTGCTGACCGGCTAGATTCAGCCAACCGGGCCGAAAAGCGGCGGATTCTGAACTGCGAATCCGCCCTACGACTGCTCGACGTGCGTAAGCGGTCAGTCGTAGGGCGGATTCGCAGTTCAGAATCCGCCGCTTTTCGGCCCGGTGTTGAACCTCAATTTTCCTATCGGTCCAACACGTTCAACCGGTCTCTCACCTCAGGGGAGTACTACTGAGTCGCTGCCAACCTCGGAGTGAACATGACCCGGTAATTTGTTCCGCTGAGGACCGTGGCTGAGTAGTTGCCCAAGCTGTCCGTCATCGCATTCGAACCAAAGCTGACGTTAGCCGCGCCCGCGACCTCATCTGAAACCAGGGCGACCGGAGCATTCGGAACCGCCTGTCCCCTGAAGTCCGTCAACTTTCCAGAAACCGTGACGGGCGCCGGAAGCGCGGGAACGAGAAAGTCCTCGACGCGATTGCCCGCAAGCGACTGAATCGTTCGGCCCGGCCTGTACGTTGCGACACCACCCGATCCAGCAGGCAGAGTCACCAACAGGTTGTACGAACGCCCGTTCGCCAGAAGCATGGTGTAATTCCCCGAGGCGTCGGCAACCGCCGTGCTGCTGCCCACCGGGGCATTGCAGCTGGACTCCGTGAAGTCTGTTGCCAGGTCGCTCGGGACAGCCCATACCGCGGTGTTGGCCGGAATCGCCGACCCGTCGGTCATCCGGACTCGGCCGCTTATCTGGGACAGCGCCGGGACGTCGAAATTGGCTGTCACCGCACGCCCGGTGACGGCGATCGGTGAGAGGTTGTAGATGCTCAGCGCGGACTGAATCGGAGCCGTCAGGTTCGTCGCCAGCAGACTCGCGATGTAGTTGCCGTCCGGAACCTGCAACTCGTAAACGCCGTCGACTCCGAGCGGAAAGACAATACCCGAGGAACCCTGCTCGGCAGTGAACACGATTGAGACGCCCCCATTGGCAGGTAACTGTGCGAGCCCAGAGACCGTGCCCCGGACCGTGCGCAACTCTAGGTCGGTCACAGCAACGTTAAACTCGGTTTGCCCGGTCACGGTTACGGGTGCGCTCGTGAACGTCACGACTGGCAGATTCGTAGCGGTGGTCCGTCGCGGGACATAGCAAACGCCAAGGGTGTAAATACCGGGCGGGACATTCACCGTGTACCGGCCGGTGGAGTGGTCGATCGTACCCGGGAAGACCTGCCCTTCCGAGCTTTTGGCAAAAACGTTCTGGACGGTGGCGACTCTGCCACCGACAATTCCGGTCAGCCTGTAGCCCGCCGGCAAGGTGGAGTCAACGGCCTGGTTGGTCGTCGCCTGAATTCCAGTGCGGACGGTTGACAGGAGAGGCGCGTCGGGTGCCAGCACTCCTTGCGCACCGCCACCGACTACAGGCAATGTCGTATAGGAAAGAGGCGCGGTGTTCTGTCGTAACGTAATAGCCGCGATGTCGCCCGTGGAATGGACGGTCACCGAACCCCTGAAATTCGATCTTCCAGGGAACAGCTCGGTAACCAGCTGGGCCTTCTGGCTCTTTGGACCAAGCGTCAACGGGATCGATTCGCCTATTCGATTCCCGGCTGCGTCGAGGAGAAAAGCGGTGATTGTGACCGCGGTCTCGCCCGGGTTGTAGAAGGCAATCCCGGTATCGAAGGCGGAGGTCACGTCAACCGGCAGGCTGAAGTCGGTCCGATTGGTCGAACTCCCGACTCCGGCCTCCGTCAGGAAGGACGGTCCGTTGAAGAGCGTGAAGATGCCAGCGACTCCAACGGGAACGTCGGACGTGACAGCAGCCGAGCCAACCGACAATGGTCCCGTGCCGTCCGTCTGCAATATCGCCGAAGCTCCCGGGGCAAGCGTGCGGGTAAAAGAGTCCGTGCCGTTCGCCACTCCTTCGATTGTCACCGGGAAAGCGGTCCCGTCGGGCTTTCGGATATTGAAAGTAACGTTCGCGGTTGTCGGCGAAGTGTTGAACACGAGAAACGTCGTCCGCATGTTCAGTCCCGTCACAGTGTCGACGCCGTTCGCAACCTGGGGCAAGCCGAAGGAGGTGGTCGACGAGGTCTTGGAAACGACGGGTAGTGACGTGTACGAAAGCGGGCTTGCGTTCTGCCTGAGCGTGGCAGCTGATAGCGGCTGAGTGCTGCTCACTTCAAGGCTCCCGCGAAAGTTCGCCACGGCCGGAAAAAGTTCGCCCTGTCCCGCGACGAAGCGCGCGACGTGCTGTCCCGCTCCAAGAGTGAGCGTCCTGGTGTCGTTCAGCGTGCCATCGGCATTCCGCAGAGTGAACGTCACGGCGGCGTCTGAGGTTCCTGGGTTAAAGAGTGCCAAACCGGTGTTGAAGCTGCCGCTGGTGTCAACCGGAACAAAGAAATCGGTCAGGGGTTCGGACGTGCCGAAACCCGCCTCGGTCCGAAAGCTCTCCCCGTCGTACAGGCTGAAAACCGCGGAAACGCCGACAGGCACAGCGGATTCCACCCGGGCCGCGCCTGAAACCGCCGGGCCGGATCCGTCGCTCTGCAGCAAACGAGTCTCCCCCGGGGCAAGGTTCAGGGTAAATTCGTCGGTAGTCCCGACATCCGCAATCGTGATCAAGAAAGGTTGTCCCTGATCATTGGTCAGACGAAGCCGAACTTGGACCGGGTTGTCGGTCGGATTGAAAACGATGAAACTCGTTTTGAGCGTTGCACCCGCACCGGTCCCGTTCCCGACCTGCGGCAGGTAGGCGACTGCCTGCGGGAACAACGCACCTCCAAAACACGCAACAACGGCCAAGCACACGACTATCTTCTTTGACACGGTTCTTCTCTCCTCCGATGCCCGACTGAAACCGGACACAGTTATCGGTTGTCCAAATTGGCAACAGGTTTGTTTAACTAGATGTTATCGCAAAGAGATTCGGCAATAGAAGCAGTGAAGGCGCGATTTCCGTATGTCCGACGTCCGAGTCAGACATTCTCCTATGCTTCGTCGGAACGGTCCCCAATCAGATCCAGATAATCGCGTTCCTGCTCAAAGAGATGCGCCGGTTGTCTGTCATAAACGTCTTCGAACATCGATCGGACAAGCGGCATCGGTTCCCGGAGCGCTTCGATTGCCGCCTGCTGCACTTCGGCGAATGCCCGACGACGTACGTCCGCGCCAAGTTCTTCCGTCCAGACGTCCGCGTCCCTCAGGACTTGCTCCAGTCGAACAATCGGGTCCTTTCGGGTCCATTCGGTCACTTCGGATTCGGCCCGATACTGACGCGGGTCATCCGAGGTCGAGTGGGGACCGACCCGGTAGGTTTTCGCTTCGATGAGCGTCGGCCCTTCGCCCCGCCTGGCGCGTGCCACCGCCTCGGAAGTGGCTTCGTACACCTGCATCAGGTCATTGCCGTCGACGCTGACTCCGGGAATGCCATACGCTCGTGCCTTGATTGCGAATCCGTCCGACGCCGTCTGGCGGCTCGTCGGTACCGAGATCGCCCAGCCGTTGTTCTGCACAAAGAACACGACCGGCGCTTTCCAAACGCCAGCGAAGTTCAGACCCGTATGAAAATCGCCTTCCGAGGTTGCGCCTTCCCCCGAGTAAGCGAGGACCACGAGATCATCGCCACGGAGACGAGCGGCATGGGCGAACCCCGTTGCCTGCGGCAGCTGCGTGCCGACGGGCGCCGAGATGCTCATGAAGTTGATGTGCCGAAAGCTGTATTCGGGCGGCAAATTCCGTCCTTTTGCGTGGTCCGCCGCGTTAGCAATCAGGTGGTTGAACAAGTCGACGAGCCGAACACCGCGTAAGAGCGGGACGGGGTGTTCACGGTAAGTGGGGAATACCCAGTCACGGTCCTCGAGGGCATAGGCGCTCCCGATGATCGCCGCCTCCTGGCCCACGCAATTCAGGAAGGAGTGGAGCTTGCCCTGACGCTGCAGGTTTGTCGCCTTCTCGTTGAAAAGGCGAACCAGGACCATCAAGTAGTAGAGTCGGTGAAGTTCATCGGTCGACAACCGCGTTTGCGCGAATTCCTTCGTTTGGCTCATGTTCCAAGAATCCCCAGATGCGACTCGCCTCCGCTCAGAGCGACGGCGGTCAGCCGGTCTTCATTCCGCATTTCGCATTCCGAATTCCGCATTCCCGGTCAGCCGCCGGACCAGCGTCAGCACCGTATAGGAGGCAACCGTTTCACCATTTTGGTTGGTGACGTCCACGCCCCACGCGACGACTCCCTGATCCGCTGTTTTCGGGGTCTTCTGCTGACAGGTCAGGCGCACCTGGATGGTGTCGCCGATATAGACTGGTTTCAGGAAACGCAGGTTATCAAGCCCGTAGTTCGCCAGTACCGGACCGGGAGCCGGGTCAACAAAAAGGCCAGCCGCCGCTGCGATTACGAAGTACCCGTGAGCCACCCGGCGTTCGAAAATCGACGAGGCGGCTGCAATATCGTCGACGTGGGCGTAGAAATGATCGCCGCTGATGCCTGCAAAGTTCACCACGTCAGCCTCTGTCACCGTTCTCCGGTGGGTGGTGATTCCCTCACCGATGACGAGCTCCTCGAAGTGCTTTCGGAAGGGGTGCACAGACGCTGGTTTGACCTTCGCTCCAAACATCCACACGCCTGAAACCCGGCTCAGAGTCGTCGGCGATCCCTGCAGGGCCGTACGCTGCATGTAATGAAGGACCGATCTGATCCCGCCCAGTTCCTCGCCGCCGCCGGCTCGTCCGGGCCCTCCGTGAACCAGGTGAGGAAGCGGAGAACCGTGGCCGGTGGACTCCTTGGCACTTTCCGCGTTGATGATCATCAGGCGCCCGTGGTAAGCCGCCGTACCTGCAACCACTTGCGCAGCAATGGCATCGTCGGAGGTGAAGAGCGACCCCACCAAGCTGCCCCGGCCTCGGCGCGCCAGGTCAACTGCGTCCTCGACACTGGAGTAGGACATAACGGTGTTGACCGGGCCGAACGCCTCAACGTCGTGAACCGCGGAGCTGTTCAGGGGATCATTGCAATGCAACAGCAC
>Ga0105092_10000591_pt1 | contig 19043 bp, 14 predicted proteins | sample PPLLak2March2015_FD_87021 | JGI IMG/M metagenome (GOLD analysis project Ga0105092, IMG submission 87021) | Freshwater sediment microbial communities from Prairie Pothole Lake near Jamestown, North Dakota, USA - PPLs Lake P7 Core (1) Depth... | ecosystem: Environmental > Aquatic > Freshwater >... | reverse complement strand
GGGGACCGAAGAACCGAGGCCGGGAAGGCACTTGCGGGCCAGATGGAAGGCGGCCGGTCCGGCCATTCTGATGACTGCGAGCGCGGAGCGTCCGGCTGGGGTAGCGAGCGCGACGATGGTATCGGATTCGTTGTGCACCGACGTTAGCCGGCGGGCAAGATGACCACGTGCCGATTCGTGCCGAGGCCGGCGCTTTCGGTGCGAATCCCCCGCTCCTCGGCCAGCGTCACGTGAATGACACGCCGTTCGAAGGCGGGCATGGGCTGCAACGAGAAGGGCGCATGGGTGGTTTTCACGCGCTCGGCAGCCTTGCGCGCCATCAGCTGCAACTCCAGGACGCGGGTCTGCCGGTAATCATTGCAGTCGATCATGACCCGCGACTCGCCCTGGCCGCGCCGATACATCACCTGGTTGACGATATGCTCGATCGCGTAGAGCAGGTTTGCGTTGTTCTCCAGTACCAGCTCGCCGTCAGATCCGGCAAGTTCGACCTTGAGAAATTCCTGTTGCCGCTCGTATCGCGCTCGAAGATCAAACCCTGCCGTCGCAATCAGCCGATCGATGAGTTGCTTCGCCTCGTTATCCAACTGCTCAGCCCGTTCGCTCATAGCGTGTCCCTGACTCTCACTTGGCAGACGCCGTCTTCGGCTTCAAATCCGGAGTCCATCGCTGCAATAAAAACTGAAACATCATACCAAACACGTTGCTGAACAGGAAATAGACGGCCAGTCCACTGGAGACGTTCAGGAAGAAAAAGGTCATGACCAGTGGCAACATCATCATCATCCGCCTCTGGGCGGGATCGCCGGTGGCCGGGGTCATTTTCTGCTGGATAACCATCGTCACGCCCATGATTATCGGCGTGATGTAGTAAGGATCGTGTTGCGACAGGTCCTGAATCCACAGCATGAAAGGAGCGCCGCGCAACTCGAACGAGGAGGCCAGCATGCGATAGAAGGCAAACAGAAAAGGCATCTGGATCACGAGCGGCAGGCACCCCCCCAGCGGGTTCACGCCGTGCTCCTTGTACAGTTTCATGATCTCGACGTTCATCTCTTGCTTGCGAGGATCGTCCCGCTTCATCCGCTTGTAACGGTCCTGAATCGACCGCATCTTCGGCTGCAGATCGGACATCTTCTTCATCGACACCATCTGCTTCCAGCGGACGGGGAACAGCGCAAGGTTGATGATGAAGGTGAGTATGATGATCGCCCAACCGTAGTTGCCGACGTACTGGTAGACCAGCTTCAGGCTGACCAGAAGCGGTTTGACGATGATGCTGAACCACCCGTAGTCAACAAGGGAAGCCAGCTGGGGATCCACGCGCTGCAGGACTTCATTGTCCTTGGGGGCGACGAAAACGCGGAAGCGGGAGTCCCGGGCCATGCCCACCTGTGCGGTCAAGAGGGGAACCAGGAATTCCTTCTTGTTTTTCGGGTCAGTGCGCTTAATGTCGCTCTTTTTAATCAGGAAAGAGCGGATGTCTTTGTCGTCGAGGATCCCGTAAGCGAAATATTGGCCATCCATGGCTACCCACCGCGCGGGAACCTGCAGGTTAGCGGGTGCCTCGTCCACATCGCCCGCCGTGTATCGTGTGACCGAGCCATCCTGCCAGTAGGCGACGGCCGGGTTCGCGAAATCCCCGAGCGTCGAATGTCCCTCCGGACCGATTCCCGGGCCAAGGAAAAGGTAGTAAGGGAGGGACCGATTCCCCTGCCGGACGTAAGTTTCGATGTCGATCGCGAACCCAGTGGCCGGGACCCGGATCCGCCGGTAGACCTCGACGTCAGGCGTACGCAGACGCAGGGTCAGGTCAGCCGGCGCCTTGATTGTGTCGCTGTCGGTACCAACCACCTCGTACACGGCCCGGGTGACTGTCTTGTCAAGATCCTCATCCTCGAGTCGAAGCTGAAACGGCCGCGGGAGCGTCTCCGGGAGATCCTTGGGGATCGTTTCAAGAGCCTTTTGGCCCTTGGCCATGTTCTTGAGCAGGGCGCTTTCGAGGATGCCTCCCGCGGTATTCCACCGGAGGACGAAATTCTCGTTCTCAATCGAGATGCTCCGCGCTTTGGCTTTGGTGTAGCCTGCGGCCGGGGCGGTCGGAATTGGGGGCGGCGGGACGGGGGCTTCAGCCGGGGCCTCCGGTTGCTGGACTCGCTGAACCGGCGCAGGCTTAACCGGTTGTGGCGGTGGTGGAAACAGCCGCTGGTAGATATAAGGCGCGAGCATGAGGATGGCCATCGACAGCGCGATGGCTAGCAGCATCCTCTTCTCGACGTCCATGGATGACCGTTCGGGCTCACTCATCGATTCTGTCCTTAGTTAGGGTACGGGGTCGAACCCGCCAGGGTTCCAGGGATGACACCGAAGCAGTCGCTTCAAACCAAGCACCACTCCCCTCCGGGCGCCATGCTTTTGGACGGCCTGCAACATATACTGGGAACACGACGGTTCAAAACGACACGCCCGGGGAAGCAGGGGCGATAGAGTCTTCTGATAAACCCGGATCAGGAGAATAATCAGAGAACTCACGGCAGCCCTCTTGAGCGTTTCCACTTTTCCACGCCGGCCAGGAACCCCCCGAGCAGTTCCTGAAAACTCGCGCTTGCGGCCGATCTCCGGGCGTTGACCACGACATCGCAGGACGCGGGGACGGTTGCCTTATGGATTCGGAAAATCTCCCGGAAACGGCGTTTGGCACGGTTGCGAACAGTCGCCTTGCCTACCTTGCGGGAAACGGTGATACCAAGCCGGTGGTTCGGCCGATCCTGTTGCAGGATATAGAGAACGAAATGGGGCGTATGAATCTTGTCGCCCCTTTCATAAACCTCCAGGAAGTCACGGCGCTTATGTATCCGTTCTTGCGCACTAAGGGTGTGCTCATCCACTCACCGTCAACCTCTTGCGCCCTTTCGCCCGCCGTCTTTTCAAGACGAGCCGGCCCGAGCGACTGCTCATCCGCTCGCGGAAACCATGAGTCTTTTTACGATGCCGGTTATTCGGCTGGTACGTCCTCTTCATCGATCTGGTCCTCTTTTCCGAAAAAGGTTGATGGTATCAATTTTACGCCGCAGGATCAACCAGTACGCGCGGGGGCAGAGAGTGGAGATCAAGGCGGCAGAGGATGAGAGTGGAGCGAAGAGCCGGCGGAAGCAACCACCAAATGGACCCGCGCACGAAAGCGAACGGCAGTGAGCGAGAGTAAGCGGACCACCAATCATTCGCTAAGTCGAGACATTTAAACACGAAGCAGTGGAGCGAGTCAGGTGGTCCGCTTACTCTCGCTCGCTCCGCTCGCTGCCGTGCGCGGCTCCATTCGGTGGTTGCCTGCGGCCCTGGCTCGCTTTGCACCTCTTCATTCGGTGCCGCCTGCGTCACGAGCCGCCGGTTTCCTCCGGTAGCCGATCCTTTCCTTCGCCGCTTCGATCGTTTTCTGATTGTCGGCGTACGTCTGATCCGTCTGTCCACGGAAACCCCCGGCAGGGTATACCGGACACCGGTACAGCGGATGAGCTTCCGTCCGCAGATGTGCCATCATCTGGTGAGCCAGCCGGGTGGACCGCTCGTAGCGCAGCATGTCGACGTCAACCGGGGCCACGACCACTTTTTCTCCATTGCCGGGAGTTGCCTGCGCCACGATGCGGCCATCATAGTCAACAATCATGCTGCCACCCGGCCAGGAAAAGGGCGGGTAGTTCCGCAGCGAAGCCGCCTGGTTTGCAGCAACGACATAAGCAAGGTTCTCGAGCGCGCGGCAACGGTTGATTACGGTCCACCAGTCCATGGGGGCGGTTGTCCCAAAGGGATCCATGTAAGCGGACACTCGCAACAACAGCTCGGCTCCGTTGGCGGTTAGCTGGCGCAGCGTCTCGGGAAAGAGCCAGTCGTAACAGATCGCAGCCCCGATTCGACCGATCGCCGTCTCGGCTACCGGAAAGAGCGGTTCCTCGTAGCCTTCGATGTCATGGGGGCTGGTATGAACCTCCCAAGGAATCCACGGGTACACTTTTCGGTACTTGTACAAGATCCCCGAGGGGCCGATCAGGCAGGATGTATTGAAGACAGCGCCCGGGTACTTCGTGTCGGTCTCGAGCATGGAGCCGGTCTGGATGTAAACGCCGTATTCCCGGCACTTCCGCAGAATGGCCTCGGTGTGGTCATTTGGGATATCGACGGCCAGTTTCTCCCGCAATTCCGCCAGCGTGTCATAGACGGGGGCCGCATGGGCGAATTCCGGGAAGACCATGAGGCGCACCGGGAGGAACGGTGCGTATCCGATGATCGTCTGCTCGATCAACGCGCACATCCTCGCAGTGTTTTTCTTCATTTCCCGCCGGTTTTTGGGATTGGGCATGTCCGTCTGGACAGCCGCAGCATAGTACTTGAGCTGTTCGTTCATGATGTTCTTCGTAGGTTGTGCGCTATCGATTTCGTGAGTTTCGGGGACACAAAACTCAATTCCTTTGCAGACGGGGAAAGCGCGTTTGCGGCGAGAGAATTGAGTATTATGTCCCCGGAACTCACCAAATGCCGGGGACCCGATAGCCGCACTGAGGGCACTTTCCGTCCCCCTGAAGCAGATTGCGGTAGATCTGGTATCCGGTTCGCTCGACCAGTGTGGCGCCGCAATCCGGACACCGCGTGTCCTCATGGCGTTCGACTCGGCCCGGGAGGTTACCCGCGTAAACGAAGCGTAGTCCGGCCGTTTTCCCGATTTCAACGGCCCGGAGCAGCCGATCGGATCCGGTCCACCTGCGGTCGGTCATTTTGTAGTCGGGGTGAAATGCAGTGACGTGCCACGGGATATCGGGCGAGACGGAGGCAATAAACTGCGCCGCTTCCGTCAATTCCTCGGGGGAATCGTTGAATTCCGGGACGACCAGGGTGACAATCTCCAGCCAGATGCTTCGCTCGTGGAGAGACTTGATTGTTTCGAGCACCACGGACAGCCGTCCGCCTAGTTTCCTGTAATTCCGGTCCTGCATCGACTTGAGGTCGACTTTGTAACAGTCGAGGAGAGGTTGGAGGTAATCGAGCACTTCGCTCGTTGCGTTGCCGTTGGAGACGAACGAAGTGATCATCCCGCGCTCGCGTGCCTTTTGGAAGATTGTGGCGGACCACTCGGCTGTAATCAGAGGCTCGTTGTAGGAACTCGTAATCACCGAGGCATCAACTGAAGCTGCAACGCTCAGAAGCTTTTCCGGATCCATCTCCTTGAACGCGCCCTGCGCCTCGCTGTCACGCAGCGCCTGCGACGTGTTCCAGTTCTGGCAATAGCCGCAGTGGTAGTCGCAGCCAAGCATGCCAAAGGTGAGCGCCCGGGCACCTGGACGAACATGGAAGAAAGGCTTCTTTTCGATTGGGTCGCACTGAAGCGCCGCGACGTAGCCGTAAGGGACTTTCAAAACGCCGCCGTCGTTGAAACGCACCTTACAAACGCCCCGCCGGCCGGGCGAAATCTTGCACCGATGACCGCACGCGTAACAGAGAACGCGCTGGTCCTCCAGCGGGTGCCACAGCTCTCCATTTCGGGTGTGCTCGTCGAGAACATTTTCGTAAAGGGTCGCCATCATGGCTATTTTAACCCAGCGGGGCCTGGCGAAGTGGTATGTCCGACTCGGAAGCCGGACCTATGTCCTTCGCCGCACGATTGTCTGCAGCACGAAAACCATGACGAATCCGACCGCGGCAACGAGCAGGCCGACGCCGGTTCCACGGGCCTCGACCAATTCGCCGGAGACCCAGGGAATGAACATCCCCCCAACGAGGGCGATGCTCATAAGAATCCCGAAAACAGTGGCAGAGAAGCCGGGAAAGCTTGCCGCGGCGATTCCGAGAACGCAAGGAAAAATCGCTGCTACGGAAAAGCCTATCAGGACGGCCAGGGCCGCCGACAGCACAACGTGGGGAAAGATCGCAAATAAAGCCACCCCGAGGGCGGAAGCCAGGGCACTGACCTGGATGAGCGTCGCTTCGTTCATGTGCCGAAGCAGCCGCGGGGAGGCCGCGCGCCCGACCATGACCGCTCCCCAGAACGCCGCGAGATAAAGCGGGCCTTCAGCAGCAGAGAGCGACAGGTTGTCAACCAAGTGAGTGGCCAGCCAGGCGTTGATCGTCATCTCGTTGCCGGACTGGAAAAACAACAGGATCCCGAGGAGCAGCACCATCGGGTGCAGAAGCAGGCGTCGCGCTTCGCGAAGCGGGAAGCCGCCCGTGGCATGCTTTCCCGGCGGGAACCTGAGCACGAGGTACAAGAGACCAGGAGAAAGGGCAATCGCGGCGGCCATCACTAATATGGTCGAAAGCGGGAGGAAGTTCAGCAGCGATCCGATGAAAAGGGGAATAAACAGGGCACCGACTCCGAAGAACGCACCGAGCCGGTTCAGGGCGGCGGCCTGATTGTCCGGGTGAAGGTCCGCTATGAACGCGTTGCTGCCCGAATTAAGCCCTCCGCCACCCAGTCCGAGCAGGAAGCTGCACAGAACGAGGGTTCCGTAGCTGTCGGCGTAAGCAATCCCGAGAAGGCACCCGGCGCTGATTGCGGCCGAAACCGTCAGCAGGATTCGATAGCCGATTGTGTCGAAAACCGGACCACTGGCCAGCGCGACGACAAGCGCGCCGCCGTTCAGAAAAATGAACAGGCTGCCGGCCTGGGACGGATCCAGGTCCATTCGCTGGAACAGGGCTGGAAGCAGCGCGCCAAGAACCGCCAGGTCGATGCCGAAAACAAACATGGCGAGATGACAGGCCCAGGTGAGTGCCGACTTCGATACGCCGGAGGTCATGGTTTCACTTCGCTAGATTTTAGAACGGGCGTTAAAGACGCGCTAAAGAGATTGTCGAAAAGTCCCCGAGAATGCATCCATCCGCTGGGCCTGAATGGAGCGTAATCGCGATCGCAAGGAGCCGCGCACGAGAGCGAGCGAAGCGAGCGAGAGTAAGCGGACCACCCACCGATCCGTTAAGTCGTTGATAATTCAATGAGCAGCGTCGGCATGTTGGGTGGTCCGCTTACTCTCGCTCGCTTCGCTCGCTCTCGTGCGCGGCTCCTTGCGATTTCGCATCCGGCGCAAGAGACACGCAAAAGGGAAAGCCAGTTCCTTCACTGATCCGGCTCCGCCTTCGCGCAGCGGGCTCGGAACTTCCTGAACATCTCCTGGTTGTGGCCGGGCGCTACTCCGGGAACGTTCGGCGAAACGAACGTGTCCAGGTGGAGGCCCCTCTTGCGCAGTTCCTTTCCGGTTTCCGCGACCAGGGCCATGCTGATGAGAATCACCGCGAGGGTGGACCCGGCACCCAGTTTCTCAGTCTGGCCGACGTCAATGAGCGCGTCCTCAGGGGCGACGCAGTTGTCAATCGTGACATCGGCGACATCAGCCAACTTCTTGCCTGAGGAGTGAGTGGCCGCAGCCGCTTGGTGATTCGCCAGCGAAGTCACCGCGATCACTCGACATCCGCGCTCCCGTGCATAAAGGCCGGCCTCGATTGCCGCCGCGTTCAGGCCGCCGTGCGAATACGCCACCAGCGTGTCACGGTCGGTGAACGAGTAGCTTTGAAGGAAGTTCTTGACGTACCCTTCCTGGCGTTCCAGCCAGAGAAGCTCCGGGGCTCCCCCGGGCCCGACGACATTGAACCACATCAGTCGAGGATCCATGAGCGGCCGGAAGCCGACGAAACTGCCGTAGCGCGGATAGACGTCAAGCACCGGGATCACGGAATGGCCGCTACCAAACAGGTAAACCCATCCATCTCTGGCGATGCTGTCCGCCATCATCGCTGCCGCCCGCTCAATGGAGTGACTCTGTCTGGACCGAATTCGATCCAGCAGCCCCTGCGCCGCGTCGAAATAGCTCTCATTCATAACTGTTGTTGACCCCCGGTGTTTGACCGTGCTCTTTGGAATAGTCGGCGGCCATGGTCAGGCCGGTTTCGAAATCGCGTGTCTTGCCGCGGCCGCAGCTCCCAGGATTCCAGCGTCTTCGCCCAATGCGCTCACGACGATCTCCACCTGCCGCACGGCAATCGGCTGGCTCCAGAGGTGCATCGTCTCGAGGGCCGAAGGAGCGAGCAGGTCCCACGCATGCGAGACACCGCCTCCGAGGACGATCATCTCGGGATTGAACGTGCTCACAAGGACCGATAGAACCTGTCCGATGGCTTTGCCCGCAGTTGCCAGAAGCTCCTGAACACGCTCGTGCCCGCCCCGGGCCAATTCCAGAAGCTGAGGCAACTTGCACCCCTCCAGATGAAACAATTCGTGCGCCTCTCGCTCGATCGCCGGGCCGGCGGCAACGTCCTCGAAGTGCCGTTTTTCCTCTTCGGTCCAGACAGGGATCCAGCCGATCGCGCCCCCGATGTCGTGCGAGCCGCGCAGGATCCGTCCACCCGCGAGAATCCCCGCCCCAATTCCGGTACCAATAATCAGAAAAACCACGTCGCTCTTGCCGCCCGCCGCTCCGTAGAGCGCTTCGCCGAGGACCGCGGCATTCCGGTCGCTTTCGATCACAATCGGTATGCTTACGCGCGCCGAGAGGAGCTGAGCCAGGGGAATGTGATCCCAGCCTTTGATGTTGGGTGCCCAGACGGTTTTGCTTTTGGAGTCCGCAATGCCGGGGATACAGATGCCGACGGCTTCGGGCTGACTGCCGGCGAACGATTCGATCACCCGGCTGAGCTGCTCGACCACGCTCCGGTTATGCTTCTGGTCGACCGGCTCGCGGAGTTTCTGGAGGACCCGGCCCTCGTCATCTACGAGTGCCGCAGCCAGTTTCGTACCCCCGAGGTCAATCCCCAACAACATCGGTTACATTCCCTTTTGAGCGGCCATGGCTGCGGGATAGCACCCGAGCACCTCGATGAACTCCGTGATCTCTTCTAGGTGATTGAGTGCGTTGCGCACCCGGGCTTCTTCAATATTGCCCACAAAATCGATATAGAACTGGTACTCCCAGGGTCGGCCATGAATCGGCCTCGACTCGATCTTGGTCAAGTCGATGTCCCGAAGTGCGAAGACACTCAGGCATTTGAACAAGGCACCGGGGGTGTTTTTGAAACTGAACACGATCGATGTCTTGTTGGCTTGGGGGCTGACTTCGAGCTCTCTTGCGAGCAGGAAGAAGCGCGTGAAGTTCTCCTCGTTGTCCTCGATTCCGGTCATCAGGATTTGACCTCCATAGTACGAGGCGGCGCCGCGACTGGCTATCGCCGCGCTCTGGCGGAGGTTTTCCTCGACAATGCGCTTGACGCTGCCCGAGGTGTCGTACGCGCTTTGGCGTTCGAGGTGCGGATAACGGGCGAAAAAGCGCTCGCACTGGTCCAGGGCCACCGGGTGCGAGAGCACGGTGCGGATCTCGTCGAAAGTCACCCCAGGAACGCCAATAAGGTGGTGTTGAATCAGCAGGTTGGTTTCACGGACGATGCGAAGCCGGTAGCGGGACAGAAGATCGTAATTCTTGTAAATCGAGCCGGCCAGGGAGTTTTCGATCGGGATCAGGCAATAGGTGACGTCACCTTTCTCCGTTCCTCGGAAAACATCCTCAAAGCTCCGACAGCACCGAAACTCGGTCGCAGGACCAAGCAGGCCTATCGCAGCTTCTTCGCTGTAAGAACCGCGCTCGCCCTGAATGGCCACTGACTGGGGTTGCTCGTTCAGCTCGGTCGCGCCATCGTTCATGAAGATTCGGCCCTGTTGGTTGGCGGAGGTACATGGGAATCGAACCCACCAGCCACGACTCTCGCCGCGGCCCGACTGATTTTGAAGACCAGGCCCGTCACCAGACGAGGAGTACCTCCGACAGGCGTAAATTATACTACTGCGCGTGACGGTTCTCCCGTGCGCAACGCAGCTTTTTCAGCATGAAGAGGCGCCCTCTTTTGCTTCCGATATGCCCCCGTGATAGTTTTTTCCCAGGCGTCGTCGGGCCATGGGATATCGAACAGATTTGCACAGCCTTGAGTTTGACCAACTTACTGCGCGGGCCGCGGCTTTGCGCGAGGCCGGCAAGGGCCGAACGATCAGCTACTCGCCGAAGGTGTTCATCCCCCTGACTCGCTTGTGCTCAAACCATTGCGGGTATTGCGGATACAGGCAGGATCCTGCCGGTACCGCCGATTCGCTGTACCTCCGACCGGAAGACGTCCTCTCGATTGCGCGCTCCGGGGAAAAGGCAGGGGTAACCGAGGCCCTGGTGGTGACGGGTGACCGGCCCGAGACCCGCTATCCGGCCGCCCGGTCCGGATTGCGGCAGTTCGGCTGCTCGAGCACGCCGGAGTACGCGGCGAAGATATGCAGGCTCATCCTGCAAGAAACCCGACTTCTTCCGCATACCAACTGCGGAGTCCTGGACAATTCCGAGCTCGCGGCCCTGGCAGAGGTGAATGCCTCCCTCGGGCTGATGCTGGAGTCCACCAGTGAAAAGCTTGGCCGGGATGGAGGGCCGCATGAGCATTCGCCTGCAAAAGCGCCGGCCCGGCGTCTTGCGGTCATCGAACAGGCAGGCCGCCTGAAGATTCCCTTCACGACCGGGATCCTTATCGGCATCGGTGAATCGACCGATGAGCGGATCGAAAGCCTCGAGACGTTGCACCGCTTAGCCTTTGCGTACGGGCATATCCAGGAGGTCATCATCCAAAACTGGCGGGGCCAGGAGTCCACGGAAATGGCCGGAGGGCCGAGCCCCACTGTCAAAGATCTGATTTGGACGATTGCCGTTGCCAGGCTCATTCTCGGTCCCTCGATGAACATCCAGGCGCCTCCGAACCTGGCGCTCGAGCTGGGGGCCGGCCTGACCGAAGTCATCGGGGCCGGAATCAATGACTGGGGCGGGATCTCACCGGTTACAGCGGATGAGGTGAACCCGGGAGTGAAGTGGCCGTCCGTGGCCGACCTGCGAGCTGAAACCGCCGCGGCCGGTTTCGAGCTGCGCCAGAGATTCCCGGTCTACCCCGAGATTATTTTGGGGAGGAGGCTCCGCCTTTCAGCCTTGGTTCGTCAAAGGATCGACACGCAGTCGGACGGCGAGGGTTACGTCCGAGCGGGTGGAGAAGCCGGTGGGAACGGCCCATCGGTGAGTGCCGCTGCCCGGGCCATTGCCCATAAGCCGCGGATATCGCCCGTTGCGGTGGTGTTGTCCCGCTCGCTCGCGGGCGAGGACCTCGACGAAGACGAGATCGTCAGTCTCTTCGCCGCCGAAGGCAGCGATCTGGGCGAACTGTGCGCCGTCGCTGACGAACAGCGTCGAAGGGACGTGGGGAATCTCGGCACTTACGTCGTGAACCGCAACATCAACTTCACGAATATCTGTTTCAAGAAGTGTCATTTCTGCGGATTCAACAGGCGCGCTGATGACCCGGATGCCTTCCAGATGTCCGTGGACGCGGTCATGGACCAGGTCCGCCAGGCGGCCACCCTGGGGGCGACCGAAGTGTGCATCCAGGCCGGTCTGGCCCCGGGACTGCCGCCTGACTTCTACCTGGAATTGTTCTCCCGCATCAAAGCCGAGGCGCCTCAGATCCACATTCACGGAGTCTCACCCGAGGAATTGGATCACTCGGCTCGCATGCTCGGTATTGGAATCGAGGATTACCTGGTCCAGTTGCGCAGTGCCGGCCTCGACAGCATCCCGGGGACATCCGCGGAGATACTGGACGACGAGGTTCGACGAGCCATTTCGCCCCGACGTATCTCGACCGCACGCTGGTTGGAGATCATCCAGACGGCACACAGCCTGGGGATACGCACCAGCTCGACAATGATGTACGGACAAGTGGAGACGTACAGTCATCGGGCTCGCCACCTCCTGCTCCTCCGTGAACTGCAGCGCCAGACCGGCGGTTTCACCGAATTCGTCCCCCTGCGGTTCATCGGCCGCGTTGGTCCGACTTCCAAGTCGGACGTATCCCATTTGGAGGCGGCATTCAGAGGGGGAGGCCTGCAATCCGCCGGCGCGCCAACGGCCAGCGAGGATGTACTGAAAATGCACGCTGTTGCGCGGCTGGTGCTCGGGCGATCGATCAGGAACATCCAGGTTTCGTGGGTTAAGGAAGGAGTAGGACTGGCCGCCCGGTGCCTTCGGGCGGGCGCGAACGACCTGGGGGGAACGCTCATGAACGAGAGCATCTCATCCTCGGCGGGCGCGACGAACGGCGAGCTGCTCCGGCCCCGGGAGCTGCAAACCATCGTCCGACAGGCCGGCCTCGTTCCCGCGGAACGCTCGACGCTCTACCAAATCCGCGCTGTCTATAACTTAGACAACGGTGGCCCGGCTCACCCTCTGGACCTGGTGGACGAGCACGCCCTGCGGGCGCGGTGAGAATGGTGAGCAGGTAGGAAACAGATGGGTACGTTTCGTTCAAACCGTCGGCACAGTCAAGAGGGCGGGTAGGTTCGTAGTTGGTCCGACTTCCAAGTCGGACATTCGGCATGCGGCCGCCTGGCTCGGTGTTGCCGGCGGTGTGTAGTGTCCGACTTGGAAGTCGGACCTACTACGAACCTACCCGCCCCCTTGGGCGTGCCGACCTGTTTGAGCAAAGCTCTTTGCTCCCCCATGCGCGGGTCCAGGCGATCCTGCTGGTTTGTTTTCTGAATTGTGTCCACGTCTTTCGAACGCTATTGTGTCTAAATGACCCCTGCCGACCCCAACCGCCGCCGGGTTATCGCCTGGGCCTTGTACGACTGGGCGAATTCGGCGTTCATGACCTCGGTTAGCGCCGGCTTCTTCCCGATCCTGAACAAAGACTACTGGAGCCCGCCCGGAACCCCCGAGACCGCGAGCACTTTTCGCCTGGGCCTGTCCAACTCCATGGCGGGCCTGGTAATTGCGCTCTTTGCCCCGCTGCTGGGCGCAATCGCTGACCGCGGAGCATTCAAGAAGCGTTTCCTTTTTGTTTTTGTGGCTGTGGGGGTTCTCTGCACGGCTGTCTTGAGCGCCGTGGGGCAAGGCAATTGGAACACGGCGCTGGTCCTTTATGCGCTCGGATACGTCGGTTTTCTCGGTGCCAACATCTTCTACGATTCCCTGCTTGTCGAAGTGGCGGAGGAGCACAAGCTGGACATGGTATCGGCCCTGGGGTATGCGCTGGGTTACCTCGGCGGAGGCCTGCTCTTTGCAGTAAACGTGACCATGGTGCTTCGTCCCGGGTGGTTTGGTATGGAGGCAACGGGAGCCGCCCGTTTTGCCTTCCTGCTGGTCGCGGTCTGGTGGGCAGTTTTCTCAATCCCCCTGTTCCTTTTCGTGCCGGAGAATCGATCGGGTGGCCGGACCCGTGCCGTCACGGCCGTTCGGGAAGGAATCGGACAGTTGCGGCAGACTTTCAGGGAGATCCGAAAGATCCGGGTGGTCTTCCTGTTCCTCGCCGGGTATTGGCTCTACATCGATGGCGTGGACACGATCATCCTGATGGCTGTTAACTACGGGAGGGATCTGCATTTCAGCTCGAGCAGCCTGATCACGGCGCTTTTGATCACCCAGTTCGTCGGCTTCCCGGCCGCAGTCGGTTTCGGGAAGATCGGCGAGCGGCTGGGAGCCAAGGCCGGCATCCTTATGGCTCTCGTCGTATACGTCGGGGTCACGGTGTCGGCGTTCTTCATGACGAGGGTCGAAGAATTCTATGTCCTCGCCACTGTCATCGGGCTCGTTCAGGGTGGCGTTCAGTCGCTGAGCCGGTCTTTGTATGCGCGACTGATTCCGAAAGACAAGGCTGGCGAGTTCTTCGGCTTCTACAACATGCTGGGAAAGTTCGCGGCCATCATCGGGCCCGTGCTCATGGGTACGGCGGGACGCCTGAGCGGCAATGTGCGCTATTCCGTGCTGGTACTGCTTGTCTTGTTCATTTCAGGCGGTTTCCTGCTTTCCCTGGTGAAGGTGCCCGGTGAGGGCGATGCTTCGGGCCGAGCTTCCTCGTCGGAGCCGCGCGGCGAGCGTGTTGAATAGGCTGCTGAGAGTTACAGTCCCGGCAGCTTGACCCTCGGGATTCGGGCTAGCCCGGCCCCGCCGCCCCGCCCCGCAAGCTCCACAGCAGGCCCGAGTACCGCTTTTGCACCCGGTCGTTGCGGATGGCGATCGCAAGAGCTTTTGTCTGCCCGACGAGGACGACGAGCTTTCGTCCGCGCGTTACGCCTGTGTAAATCAAGTTGCGCTGCAGCAGGACGTATTGCTCGGTTGCCAGGGGAATTAGGACTGCAGGGAATTCGGACCCCTGCGATTTATGGATCGTTATCGCGTAGGCGAGGGCCAGCTCGTCCAGCTCATCAAAATCGTATGTGGCCACGCGGTCGTCGAATTTGACGATAACCTGCTGATCAACGGGGTGGATTCGGTCAATGCGGCCGATGTCACCGTTGAAAACATCCTTGTCGTAGTCGTTCTCGGTCTGAATCACCTTATCGCGGGTCCGAAACTGGTAGCCGAACCGCTCGACAACTGGCTCTCCGTGCCGCTGTGGATTAAGCAGATTCTGCAGGTACCTGTTCAGCTCCCGGACCCCCAAGGAGCCGCGGTTCATGGGGCAGAGCACCTGAACATCCCGGGCCGGGTCAAGAGCGAATCGGGCTGGTATCCGACGGGTAATCAGCTCTGTCATCGTCGCCACGATCTGTTCACTTGCCTCACGGTCGACGAAGTGGAAGTCCGAACTCGGCTCTTCCGGGCGGGCTTCGGGCAGTTGTCCACGGAGCATGCGATGGGCGGTCTGCACGATGCGGCTGCCAGTCGCCTGCCTGTAGACTTCGGTCAGTCGCACGGTGGGGAGTGCCCGGCTGTCTATGATGTCTCTTAGAACCATCCCAGGCCCGACGGATGGAAGCTGGTCGGCGTCACCGACAAGAATCAACGAAGCATTGGAAGGACATGCCCGCAACAGCGACTGCATCAGCTGCACGTCCACCATGGAGACCTCGTCAACTACGACCAGATCGCACTCCAGAGGCCTGGATTCATCCCGGGCGAAACCGCCGATGCCCGGGCGCACTTCGAGCAACCGGTGGATTGTCTTGGCCTCGAGGCCGGTGGTCTCGGACAGTCGCTTGGCAGCGCGGCCCGTCGGAGCACACAGCAGGCACCTGACCTTCTTGGCCGTCAAGATTGTCAGGATGACTCGAAGGATAGTCGTTTTGCCGACCCCGGGTCCGCCCGTAATGACGGTGACCCGGTTGGTGAGGGCCGCTTTGATCGCCGCCAGCTGGCTTTCCGACAACTCGACGCCGATCCGTTGCTGCGACCAGTCGAGCGCACGGTCGACTTGAATCGCCGGGAACGCGGGCCGTGAGGCGGCCAGGCGTCGCAGCCGGAACGCGATGTCCCGCTCGGCGTGGCGCAAGTGTGGAAGGAAGACCAGCCGCTCGCCGTCGATCACCTCCGCCAGGAGCGTCTGGTTGTTCAGGAGCATGTTGAGTGCTTCTTCGATGATACGGACCTCGATCTCGAGAAGCTTCTGACTGGCTTCGAGGAGCTCATTGACCGGAAGCGCGCAATGGCCTTCGCCCGTCGCCTCGAACAGCACGTGGCTGATCCCTGCACAGGCTCTGATGATGGAATCCTTGGGAATTCCGACCTGCTCGGCGATCGCGTCAGCGCTCTTGAACCCAATGCCGTGAATGTCCCGGGCCAGCACGTACGGGTTTTCCCGGATGACCTCCACTGCCCGGTTTCCATAAGCTCGATGGATCCTGACCGCCCGGCTCGTGCTGACGCCGTGGGAATGCAGGAAGATCATGATTTCACGGACCTGCTTGGCGTCTTCCCAGGCTTGCTTGATCCGTTCACGCTTGGTCGGCCCGATACCTTCTATCTGCTCGAGCGCCTTGGACGCCTCCTCGATGATCGTGAAAATCCGAGCGCCGAAGTGGGCGACCATCCTCTCCGCGAGAACCGGTCCGATCCCCTTGATCAGGCCGCTCCCAAGGTAGCGCTTGATGCCTTCGACCGTGGTGGGCGGGACGCTTCGCATCAGGCTGGCATTGAATTGCAGCCCGTGCTCCCGGTCCTGGACCCAGCGACCTTCCGCGGATAACCACTCACCGGCGTTTACCGCGGGAATGCTGCCGACTACCGCGACGAGAGCCCGTCGTCCCGTCACTTTCACCTTGAGTACGGCGAAGCCGTTTTCTTCGTTGAAAAACGTCACCCGCTCGATCAACCCTGTCAACCGCTCCAGCCCGGAGTCGGACGGAGAGCTATGCTTGGATGACGTTGCCTGCGGTCGGCTCACCGACTCATGATAAGGCAAACAGAAGGGCACAGGCAGCCAAACCGTCAATTTCGCCGAAAGGTCTCCGCCGTCTCTGTTGCAGCATGCGAAAATGACATAGGCTGATGACCAATCTATGGAAAAGCGCGCGAGTGGACTACTGCTGCATCCGACCTCATTACCCGGGGGCTGGGGGATCGGCGACCTCGGTGACGAAGCATACCGGTTCGTGGACTTCCTCGAGAAATCCGGCCAGCACTACTGGCAGATACTGCCGCTCGGCCCGACCGGATTCAACAACTCCCCCTATCAATGCCTTTCGTCGTTCGCCGGTAATCCACTGCTGGTGAGCCCGGAGGTGTTGCTAGAAGACGGTTTGCTTCCGTCGGGTAGTCTGGACGGGTCTACGAGTCCCCAGCTGGCCGAAGGGCGTGTGGGCTACGACGCGGTCAGGCTGGCCAAAGCCGACCTCCTCAGCAAATCGTTCACCTACTTCGAGGCGCACGCGACACACCAGCAGAGAGAAGAATTCCACGAGTTCTGCCACTCGCACCGGGAATGGTTGGATGACTACGCCCTCTTCATTGCGTTGAAAGACTATTTCGGCGGAAAGTCCTGGTGCGAGTGGGACGAGGACATCGTCCTTCGACGGCCTGAGGCCGTCTTGAATTGGCACAGCCAGCTCTCCGGCGCCGTGAAAGTGCAGCAGTACTACCAGTTCCTGTTCTTCAGCCAGTGGTCCCGCCTGAAGCGGTACGCCAACGAAAAAAACATAAAGATCATAGGGGACATGCCCGTGTTCGTTGCCTATGACGGGGCGGACGTTTGGGCCAATCCTGACCTTTTCTTTCTGGATGAGCATCGTCGTCCGACGGTTGTTGCGGGGGTCCCGCCCGATTACTTCAGCCCAACCGGCCAGCTCTGGGGCAACCCGCTTTACCGCTGGGACCGGATCGCGGATGAAGGTTACCGCTGGTGGATCGAGCGGGTGCAGGCAACTCTGGCGCAGGTGGATATCGTTCGCCTGGACCATTTCCGAGGATTCGAGTCGTACTGGGAGATCCCGGCCGCTGAGCCGACGGCCGTGAAAGGGCGTTGGGTCAAGGGCCCCGGACAGGAACTGTTCCGAGCCGTCGAGCATGCCGTCGGGCGACTCCCCTTCATCGCTGAAGATCTCGGTTTGATCACTCCCGAGGTCGAAGCGCTGCGCGACGAGCTGAAGCAGCCGGGCATGAAGGTGCTCCATTTCGCTTTCGGGGATACAGCCCGCAATCCATACCTCCCCCATAACTACGTAAGGAACTGCGTCGTCTATACCGGAACCCATGACAACGACACGACCGTCGGATGGTATGGCTCGCTCCCGGAGTGCGAGCGAGCCGTGCTCCAGGCGTATCTCGGACATCACCCGGACGACATCAGCCAGGATCTCATCCGGCTCGCCTGGGGATCGGTCGCAACCATCGCAATCGCGCCCGTTCAGGATCTGCTCCGCCTGGGGAGCGAGTCGCGCATGAACATCCCCGGCGTCGGGGAGGGCAACTGGGAGTGGCGGCTGCTTCCAGGGCAGCTTACCGAAGAGGCCTGCAAGGAGCTTCAATTTCTAACCGCTTTTTATGGCAGAATGAGTCCCGACAGTCACTATCTGAAGGACCGAGTGCGCCAGCGGCGGTAGCCCATGGAGAAGATCGAAGAGAAAATCGTCCAGTCGGTGGGCGATTTCCTGGACCATGTCACGCCCACCGAGGTTGACCCGTCGAGCGGACGCCTTCGCGACTACGCGGTGTACCGCGGAGAAGCCGACGACGGGCATCCGCTCTTGACCAGCCTTGACAAGCTGGGCGGGGTCGATCCAGCTCACACGAAAGCACACCTCGAAGAGCACATCCTCCGCAATTTCATTCGGTATTCGCGGCCGTACCTCCAGCAGCCCTATGTGAACGACTGGGAAGTGCTCGTCATCGCCCAGCACCACGGCCTTCCCACCCGATTGCTCGACTGGACTTATTCGCCTCTCGTAGCAGCCCACTTCGCAACCCTCCGGAGCAGTCCGGGAGCCGATCGAGTTGTCTGGAAGCTGAACTGGAAGGAGGTACACGAACAGTTCCAGCTTCGCCCGGTCGCGTTTCTGGTCCAGGATCTTGACCAGATGCTGCAGGAACAGGGCATCAAGTCACTCTGGCACCTGTTTCACGCCACCGATCGGGTAGCAGACAAGGCTTTTGCCTGCATGCTTGAGCCCCCTGCTCTTGATGCGCGTATCGTCGCGCAAGCTGCAACATTCACGCTGTGTTCCGACAAGACGCGGTCATTCGACCAGGTCCTGTCTGATCTCGGACTTCGGCACGCGCTTCGCCGGTACGTCATTCCCGCCGATCGCGTGAGCTATATCCGCGACCAGCTCGACTTGTGCGGGATAGATGAGCGCCGACTTTTCCCGGATTTGGACGGAGTGGCTGCGGAAATGAAGCGATATTACTCCGCCTCCGCCCAGGACGCGGCGCTGCTGTAAGAATCCGCGCACTTCGCGAAAGGCCCTCCGTTTGCGGTTCTGTGAGACTCGATCGCACAGCAGCCCGGAACCGGGCGTGACAGAACCGCAAACGAAGCGTTCAGCGAAGTGCGCGGATTCTCATCGTAAGCGGACCGGACGCCTGGACTCAAAAGACAGGAGAAACGCGATGTCAGATCAGGAGCAGTGGCCGTCGTTGGGACACACAGCCCGCTGGACCGCGGCTGTGCGGGCAGTCGAAAGCGCGCGCAATGACCGCCTGTTCAGCGACCCCTTCGCGCCGGCGCTTGCAGGGGAGGAAGGCATGCAATGGGTGACCGGGCGGACGGGGGACAGCCTCGCCCCG
>Ga0105092_10000590_pt1 | contig 19055 bp, 18 predicted proteins | sample PPLLak2March2015_FD_87021 | JGI IMG/M metagenome (GOLD analysis project Ga0105092, IMG submission 87021) | Freshwater sediment microbial communities from Prairie Pothole Lake near Jamestown, North Dakota, USA - PPLs Lake P7 Core (1) Depth... | ecosystem: Environmental > Aquatic > Freshwater >... | reverse complement strand
CCTCATCACACACCACAGGAGTGAAAGATGTTACGAACCTGGCGTCAGCGAATTACACTGACCGACATTGTCGTGTGGGCAATTGGCGTGGCTATTGGTGCGGTGATCGTCATTGGCACAATTGCAACACTTCGCTCAGGGAAGTATCCAGTTACCACCTGGCTGGATCTGACCATCAAGGGGCTTGCGCTTGGCGGGGTGTATGCTCTGATCGCCATGGGGTACACACTGGTATATGGCATTCTGCGAATGATCAACTTCGCGCACAGTGAAGTTTTTATGAGCGGGCCGTTTACAGCAGTCTTCCTCGCCAATGCCCTGGCTCGTTCCGGTTTTATGGATCGACATCCGATCATCGGCATGTTAATGGTCCTGGTCTTATCCATGGCGGTCTCCATGACGATTGCCGTTCTGCTCGAGCGCATCGCCTACCGTCCCTTGCGAAACGCACCGAGGCTGGTCCCCCTGATCACTGCCATCGGTGCTTCTTTTTTTCTGCAATATGTCTTCCGCGGGCTGTACGGATCCGGGTTTCAGGCGTATGCCATTCCAAAGGCCCTGCAGGGCAGCATCACCATCGGCGGACTGCGCGTCTTCAACACCCAGATCGCCGTCATCCTGGGCGCCTTCGCAATGATGTTCGCCTTGTATGCAATCGTCCAGTGGACGAAAACGGGGAAAGCCATGCGGGCAGTTTCTGAGGATAAGGAAGCTGCCGCGCTGATGGGCATTAACGTTGATCGCATCATCTCCCTGACCTTTGCTCTCGGGGGGATTTCTGCAGGGGCTGCCGGAATTCTGTATTCCCTGCTCTTCCCAGTCGTTAACTTTATCATGGGCTTTATTCCGGGACTAAAGGCATTTACTGCCGCAGTTCTGGGCGGAATTGGCAACGTACCCGGCGCGTTCCTGGGAGCAATGCTCCTCGGCCTGATTGAATCGATTGGTCCGAACCTCTTCCTGGATGGACTGGGGGTCCCGACCCCCTCACAGTTGAAAGATGCCATTGCATTCACAATTCTTGTATTTATCCTGATTTTCCGTCCCACGGGCATCCTGGGCGAGCGCATGGCGCAATCAAAGGCCTGAGGAGAAAAGACATGCATACCAAACCTATATCTCCCTGGAAGGCAGCTATTCAAGCAGGCCTGATCGCTGGAACCTCCGCCGTTCTGCTGGCACTGGTTGGCATGACCGCAGCCTTTAGCGGGCGGTACATTGTGAGCGGCTGGTTCACCATGGGCCAGGTGCTTTTCCTTGCGCCGATGTTTATTTTGGGTTATACAACCGCCCGCAAGGTCGCGCCTCAATCCACCTTGAACACTGTGCTGGTCGGCCTGATTTGCGGGGTGATTGGCAGTGCCGTGCAGGCTGGACTCGTCCTGCTTGGACAGGTACTCGATCTGCGGGCAATGTTCGTCAATGCCTCACCTGCACTTTACGAGATTCTCACTCTCGGTCGGGGCCTGCCGGGCTTGCTGCTGCTGTTGGTGGCAGGGGCGATCATGGGCATAGCAGGCGCAGCTATTTTCCTGCTTCCTGAACGCCTTGCCAAATCCGTGCTCCAGGCACTGCTGTGGATCCTCCTGCTGGGACTCCTGCGCGATCTCATGTCGACAGTGACCGCCCAATGGGTCATCAAGACCAGGGCGTTCCCCGACGGGCTGGAATGGGCTGGCACACTGATCACAGCCCTGTCTACATTTATCAACAAAACGATCTACACCGCCAGCGGACTGAAACTGGTGAGCGCCATCGTCTTGTTCCTGCTCATAGGTGCCTGGTCATACTGGCGCTACGGACAACCCAAGCGGGTAAGAATCAGCGGGGCGCTCACCAGGCAGCAACAGACACAACGGGTCATTGGATTGGGCGCAGTAACACTGCTCTTTATTCTGCTCCCTTCGATCCTGGGCATTTTCTTTGCCGAAATCCTGGATAACGTGGGCCTGTATATTCTCATGGGTCTGGGACTCAACATCGTGGTAGGTTTCGCAGGACTGCTCGATCTGGGATATGTGGCTTTTTATGCCATCGGTGCTTATGCGATGGGTGTCCTCACCTCGCCGGAACTGGGGTTCTTTAACCTGACGTTCTGGGAGGCGCTCCCGTTTGCGCTGCTGGCTACCGTTCTGGCTGGCGTCATCCTGGGCCTGCCCATCCTGAAGATGCGCGGCGATTACCTGGCCATCGTCACATTAGGATTCGGCGAAATCGTCCGCCTGCTGGCGCTCTCCGACTGGTTGTCTCCGTGGCTGGGGGGCACACAGGGCATCCAACGCATTGCCCAGCCGACAATCGGTTCCATCGTTTTGGATTCGCAACAGGACCTCTACTACCTCTTCCTGGCCGGGATTGGTATCGTTGCCTTCATCGCCTGGCGCCTGAAAGATTCACGCGTTGGGCGCGCCTGGATGGCACTCCGGGAAGACGAAGATGTAGCCAGAGCCATGGGTATCAACCACGTGACCACCAAACTGATGGCTTTTGCCACAGGCGCGCTCTTCTCCGGCCTGGCTGGCACCATTTTCGCCGCCAAATTACATTCTGTTTATCCACACAGCATGAATTTCCTCGTATCGATCAACGTGTTGTCGCTCATCATCATTGGCGGCATGGGGTCCATCCCCGGTGTTTTCGTGGGTGCCTTTGTCTTGATCGCCGCTCCGGATCTACTGCGTGAATTTGCCGAGTACCGGTATCTTGCCTATGGAGCATTGCTGGTCGTGATGATGTTGACCCGACCGGAGGGTCTGTGGCCTGAGGAACGACGGCGGCTCGAATTACACGAGGAAGAAGAAGCCGCCGCCATGGTGGAACCACCATCCGTGGTCAATACACCCGGCGGGTAGGAGCAAAATCATGGCAGAAGTCTTAATATCCAAAAAATTGACCAAACGCTTTGGTGGTCTGGAAGCGTTAAGCAAAATCGACCTGGAAGTGAAAGAGAACAGCATCCAGAGCATCATCGGTCCCAATGGCGCCGGAAAGACAACTTTCTTCAATTGCATAACAGGCTTTTATACGCCCGAAGAAGGTGAGGTATTTTTCAATACCCATAACCTGACCGGACTCTCCCCCGATCGTGTGACAAAACTGGGGATCTCGAGAACCTATCAGAATATCCGCCTGTTCAAAAACATGACGGTGGTGGAAAACGTCCTGGTCGGAATGCATCCTCATATGAAAGCCGGTTTAATCCAGGGTATCCTGCGCAACCCTGCCACAGTCCGTGAGGAGAAGGAAAGCGTCGAGGAGGCCAGGCGGTTGCTCCGATTCGTCGGCTTGCGCGGGAAGGGCGACATGATGGCAATGAACCTGCCATATGGCGACCAGCGCCGGCTGGAGATCGCCCGCGCGGTGGCAAGCCGGCCCAAACTGCTGCTCCTGGATGAGCCGACGGCCGGTATGAATCCAAGTGAGACCCAGGAGATGGTCCATTTCATTCGCCGCCTGCGCGACGAACTGGGGATCACCATCCTCCTCATCGAGCATCAAATGCGCGTGGTCATGAACATATCCGAACTCATTACAGTCCTTGATTTTGGCGAGAAAATCGCCGAAGGGACACCGGCCCAAATCCAAAAGGACGCGCGCGTAATCGAGGCTTACCTTGGACGCGGCGCCGCCAGTGGATTGGGTCAACAGCAGTCCGCCAGCGCGGCCTGATCCGGAGAGATTCCAATGGCAATGCTTGAAGTCGAAAACATCCACTCATACTACGGTAACATCCACGCCTTGAAGGGCGTTTCTCTAACTGTCGATCAGGGCGAGATCGTCACTCTGATCGGTGGAAACGGGGCGGGCAAATCAACGACCCTGCGTACAATTACCGGCATCATGAAACCTCACGAAGGCCATGTGCGCCTCCAGGGAACAGATTTGGCACCCTTCCAACCCCATGAAATCGTGTACAGGGGTGTCGCCATGGTCCCCGAGGGACGCCGCATTTTCGCACGGCTCTCCGTCACGGAGAATCTGGAAATGGGCGCCTACAGCTTGAGCGACAGATCGAAACTGGCTCGGAACATAGAAAGGGTATTCGCGCTCTTCCCACGTTTAAAGGAACGCCGCGGACAGATCGCGGGAACCCTCTCCGGAGGCGAACAGCAAATGCTCGCTACCGGCCGGGCTTTGATGGCTGACCCGACCGTTCTGCTCATGGACGAACCATCCATGGGGCTCGCCCCTGTGCTGGTGGAATTGATCTTCGATACCATTCAGCAGATCAACAAAGAAGGCACGACGATCCTGCTTGTGGAACAGAACGCCCTCATGGCTCTCTCCATTGCGCATCGCGGCTATGTCCTGCAGACCGGGGAGATCGTGATCAGCGATACGGCGGAGAACCTCAAGCAGAACGCGACGGTTCAAAAAGCCTATCTGGGCATGGAATAAAACTTGCGTTCCGCCGCAGAAATTCTGTAGCCGAAAGCGTAAGCGCAGAGGTACAATCATGCCTCTGCGCTTTTGTTTACCCTGGAAACATCCCACACCAGCCAGAGGCTGACCCGTGGAAACTTTCAAACATATACGATGGAGTCATCCATGTTGATTCTCAACGCTGAAGAAGTCCGCCGGGCACTGCCCATGAACGCAGCCATCGAGGGGATGAAACGTGCCTATGCCGCTCTTTCCAGCGGGATGGTGGTTGTACCGCTCCGGACACGCCTCCCCCTCCCAAACAGTGAAGCTCTTAGCCTTTTCATGCCCGCGTATGTCTACTCCGCCGAAGAACAGGCGCTGGCGATCAAAGTGGTCTCCCTGTTCCCGACCAATCCGGCCCGCGGACTGGCGTACATCCAGGCGGCGGTGCTCGTCTTCGATCCTGAGACCGGTCAAGCCATCGCGCTGCTCGAAGGCAGTGCCCTGACCGCCATCCGGACCGGTGCGGCAGGCGGCGCAGCCATTGACCTGCTCTCACGCAGAGACAGTAAATTTGTTGCGGTCTTCGGCGCAGGCGCACAGGGACGCACCCAACTCGAAGCCGCCTGCGCCGCGCGTAAAATAGAGACAGCTTTCATCTTCGATGCAGATACCGACAAAGCGCAAGCCTTTGCAGAAGAGGTGAGAGGCAAAAGTGGAATGACCAAAGATATCCGTGTTGCCCAAGGCGTCAGGGAAGCGATTGAACACGCGGATATCATCTGCACCGCGACCACTTCTACCAAACCTGTCTTCGATGACAGGGACCTCCGGGCAGGGACTCACATCTCGGCGGTCGGTTCCTACACGCCAGAGATGCAGGAGGTTCCGGCGGAGACAGTGCGGCGCGCCAGGGTCTTCGTAGACTCGCGGCTCGCATCGCTGGAGGAGGCTGGCGACCTCATCCAACCCATGCGGGCGGGCTTGTTCGACGAATCTCACATTTGCGGTGAACTGGGCGAGGTCGTACTGGGCCGAATACCCGGCCGGCAATCTGAGGAGGAAATCACCTTCTTCAAGTCGGTCGGGGTTGCCGTGCAGGATGCCCTGGCAGCACAAATTGCGTTGGCCAACGCGCGCAAAATGAACATTGGCAAGGAAGTGGAATTTTAATTCGCGCTGAGCGCAGTCGAAGCGCGCATAATATGGAAAAGGATATGGATACCCCAACAACAGCTGACATCGTAATTATCGGGGGCGGCGTGATGGGAGCCAGCACGGCCTACCATCTCGCAACGTGTGGAATCAAGAATGTGGTCCTGCTCGAAAAGGAGGAGTTTTTCGGTACCGGCGCCACGGGCCGCTGCGCGGGCGGAGTTCGCTACCAGTTCTCCACCGAGATCAACGTCAAGCTCTCGCTCGAAAGCCTGCCGATGATCGAGCGCTTCAAGGCAGAGATCGGGCAGGATGTGAACTACCACCGGTGCGGATATTTGCTTGTGGCGACCGATGAAAAGGATGCCAGGGCGTTCAAGCACCAGGTCCAAATGCAGAACCGTCTCGGTGTACAGACGCAACTCCTAAGCGGCGAGGAAGTCCGTGCCCGCCTGCCGCTGATGAAATTCGAAGATGCCATCGCAGGCACATTTAACCCGCAGGATGGATTGGCTGACCCGAACAGCGTCGTGGCGGGTTACGTCAGCGCGGCACAGAAGCTGGGTGTCAAAGCACTCGGGCGCGCGGAGGTGACGGGAATCCGCCTCAGAGGAGATCAGGTCGAGGCTGTGGAAACAAGCCAGGGCGTGATCCAGACGCGTACCGTCTTGAACACGGCGGGACCCTGGGCGGGTCAGATCGGCCAGATGGCGGGCGTCGAGATCCCGATCGTTCCCATCCGCAGGCAAATGTTCACGACCAATCCGTTGAAGGAAGTGCCTGAAGATTTTCCCTTTGTGATCGATTTTGGACAGTCGCTTTACTTCCATCGCGAAGGCGAAGGCTTGCTGATCGGCATGAGCAATCAGGCTGAGAAACCGGGCTTCGACCAGAATGTGGACGAAGAGTTCGAAATGGTGAATTTCGAAGCTGCGCTGGAACGCATGCCCCTGCTCGAACGTGCCAGCCGCGCCTCGCATTGGGCAGGCTTGTATGAAGTCACCCCCGATGCTCATCCGATTTTTGGCGGCAGTCCCATCAAAGGGTTTACTGTTTGCGCGGGCTTTTCAGGGCACGGCTTCATGCACGGACCGATTGCCGGGAAGCTAATGACCGAATATATTTTGGACGGAAAATTTTCGACTGTGGATGTGTCCATGCTCGACCTGGCACGCTTCAAAGAAGGAAGATTAATAACCGAGTACAATGTGGTGTAACTCACCACGAAGGACACAAAGTCGCGCAAAGTGGGCACGGCAGCTCTGCCAGGTCCCTTCGTAACCTTTGTATCCTTTGTGGTTAAAAATTAAGGACTTATGCCCTCAGCAGAAATTATCACGATTGGTACTGAAATATTACTGGGTGAAATTGTAGACACCAACACGCGCTACATTGCGCGGACATTGCGCGGCATGGGCGTGAATATTTATCGCACCACCACTATCGGTGATAACACCGAACGCATCGCGGAGGCGATCCGCAATTCGATGCACCGTGCAGACATTGTGATCACCACCGGCGGGCTGGGTCCCACCGTGGACGATCCCACGCGGGAAGCGGTGGCAAAAGCGGCGGGTGTTGAACTCGAATTCCGCGACGACCTGTGGGAGCAGGTCGTCGCCATCATTTCGCGCTACGGACGCAAGCCTTCCGAGAATCAAAAACGACAGGCATACATCCCGAAAGGCGCGATCGCCATTCCAAACCCGGTTGGCACAGCGCCATGCTTCATAGTGGAAACGGACCAAAACGCGGTCGTCTCCTTGCCGGGCGTTCCGAACGAGATGGAGCACATCCTGCACGAAGCAGTCATCCCCTACCTGCAGGAACGCTTCCACCTGGATGAGATCATTAAGATCCGCATTCTGCATTGCGCAGGTTTGGGTGAAGGGTTGATCGATGAACAGATCGCCGAGTTGGAGACACTCAGCAACCCAACGGTGGGGCTGGCTGCCCACACAGGCATTGTCGACATTCGCATCGCGGCAAAGGCGAAAAGCGAAGCCGAGGCTGATCAAATGATCGCGGAAATTGAACATAAGGTCCGTGAAAAGCTGGGGGAGGTGGTCTTTGGGGCGGATGAAGATCGGCTGGAGGACGTCGCCCTGAGCGCCGTGGCAAAACGCGGCTGGACTCTGGTGGGAGTTGAATCCGGACTCGATGGTTTGCTGGCGCGCAAGATTCCGCACACCGTTTCGCTCGCGGGCCTCACACCGGATTCCCTTATGGCAGCCTTGCGCGCCGCCCGGGCTGATGCCAACGCCGATGCAGCTCTGGGCGTTGCCATGTACCTGGAAGAGCGCGCCGCCGAAATGGCACTGATCACACCCAGGGGCGAAAAGACTCACCACATCACATATGGCGGACCCCCGCGCAGTCTGGCACGCTGGTCCGTCAACCTGGCTCTGAACTGGTTGCGCCACCGCGCCATGGAGAACGAATAGCTGCCGCGACGCAAGCGATCCTCACTTGCATGGATCTATGTGATCTGGGGGATGAACGGAGCTGCCGTTCTGTGCCTGCTGATTGGCTTCCTGCTTTACCAGACAAGCTTGCGAGCCTCCGCCGCGGAGGAGCCAACCCCAACAGTGCGTCCTGGCGAAACGCGAAAGATTCCGCCCACCAGTTATTTTCTGCCCACTCTGACACCAAATCCATTTTATACGCCGCCCGTCTTTGAAACGGTCACGCCTTTTGTGCTGCCCGAGGGACCGCTGCCCTCGATCATCGGTTTCTCGTTTGGCGGCCGTCCCATCGAAGTCTACAAGTTTGGCGCGGGCGAGAGGGAATATCTCATCGTGGCAGGCATTCATGGTGGCTATGAAGGCAACACGATCGCACTTGCCAACGAACTGATCACGCACATCAATGAGGATCCAGGCACTATCCCCACCGATGTAACACTATATATCATCCGCAATATGAACCCGGATGGGGAAGCACGCGACGACGGTGTGGACGGGCGCGTCAACAACAACGGTGTGGATCTGAACCGTAACTTCCCAACGAAGAACTGGACGCCGGACTGGGATCGCGACGGCTGCTGGATCTATCGGCCCACCACGGGAGGCGCGTACGCCGGATCGGAACCCGAGACACGTACGGTCATGAGCTTTATTCAAGCCCACAAACTCGACGCCCTGATCAGTTATCACAGCGCGGCACTGGGTGTGTTCCCCGGCGGCGTCCCGTGGACGGCACCCTCAAAACGATTAGCCAAGCAGCTGGCGAAAGCGACAGACTATCCTTACCCCCCGATTGATACAGGGTGTGTGTACACGGGCACACTCGCTGACTGGGCCGTGGAAAACGGCGTCGGCGCGGCAGTGGATATGGAATTGAGCAATCATAAGACTACTGATTTCAAGCAAAATCTCAAAGCCTTGAAGGTTTTTCTAAATTTCCAACCTTGAAAAATAATCACGTCAGTTTATTTGTTGTCGGGATCATCCTGGGGGGAGCAATGATGTTCGTGGTCCTTGGCTTTTTACAACTCCAGCAGACTTCTCTCTCCCAGCCGGAAACTACTCCTGCCTCAACCCCGGATCATTCGCCTCGTTTGATCGCGCTTGAACCGACCAGGATTCACCGGGAGCCAACCCAAACCCTGGTTTCCCTAACCAATACAATCGAACCCAGTCTGGTGTCCGTGCAGGCAACAGTCAGTCCGACGGCCACGCCGCTTGTTTTACGAAACGCACAGCAACCGGAGGTTATTGGATATTCCCTGCAAGGCAGGCCACTAGTGCTATACACATTCGGAAGTGGGGAAAGGGAATACATGATCGTTGCCGGGATCCATGGCGGCGATGAATGGAACACAGTAACACTGGCAAATCAGTTGATCGAGTATCTGGATCAAAATTCCAATGACATTCCTGACGATACTAAACTTTATATCCTGCCAAATCTCAATCCGGATGGAGAGGCACGTACCCATAATAAATATGGACGTCTCAACCACAACGGCGTGGATCTAAATCGCAACTTTCCGGTAAACTGGCAGAGAGACTGGGACCGCGCCGGCTGCTGGAACTACCTTCCCACCTCAGGCGGAACGGGACCGGGTTCCGAAGTTGAGACACAGGCTTTGATGAATTTCATCAGCAATCGGGACATCCGGGCACTGATCAGTTATCACAGCGCGGCCCTGGGCATCTTTCCCGGTGGATTTCCGTGGGATGAAGACGCGAGTCGCCTGGCACAATCCCTCGCGGAGGTGACCTCCTATCGCTTCCCGCCGATTGACACAGGATGTGCGTATTCAGGTACACTTGCAGATTATGCGGTATCAACTGGAATCGCAGCTGTCGATCTGGAACTTACAAATCACATCGACACGGATTTTGACCAGAATTTGCAGGCATTGGATGTATTGCTGAATTTCGTACCATAAAGCATTTATGCTCTGAGCGCCGTCCCCGGCGCTCAAGTATTATTTTTCGCCGCCGGTACCGCTGCGCGGCACTCCCTCCGGTCGCGAGACGGCGGCGGGAGCTTGGAGTTATACTTCAGCATAACTCAGAAACAAGGAGAACGAATGACTCAGGAAGTCAATACTCTCTTCACGAACGCCCTCGTCCTGACCATGGACGAAAATTTCACCCAATATTTTCCCGGCGCGGTGGCAGTGAAAGAGGACAAGATCATCGCAGTGGGAAATGAAAGCGATCTCAAAAAGGAATACGCTACGCGCGCGCGAGAGACCATCGATTGCAACGGCAAAGTTCTGATGCCGGGCCTGATCAACGCGCATACGCACGTGCCCATGACGCTGCTGCGCGGTCTCGCCGATGACCTGCGCCTCGACGTTTGGTTGATGGGCTACATGATGCCGGTCGAGCGCGAATTTGTCTCCCCTGAATTTGTCCGCCTGGGAACCTTGCTTGCCTGCGCGGAACAGATCCGGAGCGGGGTGACGACGTTCAACGATATGTATTATTTCGAGGAGGATGTTGCCAAAGCCGCAGCGGATGCCGGGATGCGCGCGGTCTGTGGGCAGACCGTGATGAAGTTCCCGGCGCCCGACGCCGCCTCGTATGACGACTCCCTGCAGATGGCGCGCGACTTCATCGCACGCTGGAAGGGACATCCATTGATCGTCCCTGCAATTGCACCCCACGCTCCCTACACCTGCACCGCCGAAATCCTGCGTGCCACTTCGGAAGTTGCCAAAGAGTTCAATGTACCTCTCCACACCCATCTCGCGGAGACCACTTTCGAAGTGGATAATATGCGCAACGAGCATGGCATGCCCGTCATTCCCTACGTGAAGAAACAGGGGATATTCGAGGCAAAGGTCATCGCGGCGCATTGCGTCCATGTGGACACCGGTGAGATGCGCACACTCTTACATGCGGGCGCAGGTGTTTCCCATAACCCATCCTCGAATCTCAAACTCGCCTCCGGCTTCGCGCCGGTGGTGAAAATGCTTGAAACAGGACTCAACGTGGGCATTGGCACGGATGGGCCCGCTTCGAACAACGACCTCGACATGTTCGAGGAAGTGCGTCTCGCTGCCTTTGTTGCCAAAGCCGTGACCAATGACCCGACGTCCCTGCCTGCACCCTGGGCACTGCTGATGGCAACCCGGCTCGGCGCGCAGGCGCTTCACATCGGCCATCTGACGGGTTCCGTGGAAGCCGGCAAACGCGCCGACCTGATCCTGGTGGATATCTCGCCCTTGCACAACGCCCCCTCCTTCAAGCGCGCCGCGGACAACGCCTACGCACAGATCGTGTATGCCGGTAAGTCAACAGATGTGAGCGACGTGATGGTCAATGGCAAGTGGCTGATGCGCGATCATCAACTGCTCACCCTGAAGGAGCAGGAGTTGCTGGCGCAAGCTGCAGAGATTGCAAAGAAGATCGATACCTTCCTGATCGAACGCGAACAATCTGTTCTGTCGAAGCTGATCGCGCTGGGCGGCTCGCTGGAGCAGGAATCGTTCGAGGTGCAGGTCAAGGTCAAGATCACGGAAGCAGAACCGATCATCCAGGCGCTGCAACGTCCCGAAATCGACGTGATCCGCGAGCGGCATTACCGTGAACACGATGTCTACTTCTTCTTCGATAACCCGTCACAGGGACGTTTGCGCTATCGAGAAGATGATTTCATCGATGTCAAAGGCACTGTGACGAACGTCCGCACCCGGTTGACATTGCTCGGTCAAAAACGCGAAGGGAAATTCGAAGATGAAGTGCTGCTATCGCGCAGCCGCTATATTTCACCGGCCTCACAATCGCTGCGTTTCTACCGCGAATACTTCAAACCAAAGTCTGAAGTCGTCATCGAGAAGGACCGCCTGCGCTGGCTGATCCGGTACAAAGATACCGAATTCTTCGTTAATCTGGATCAGATGAAAGAACCGCAGCTGGGTTACTATCTTGAGATCAAGAGCCGCACATGGAGCCGCAAGGATGCCGAAAATAAGGCACAACTTGCGAGCGAATTGCTTTCTGTGCTGGACGCCTCCAGCGGTGAAAAAGTGACCGAGGATTATATTGATATTGTGAACGAGGCTTAATCGTGCGATCTCTCAAAAATATTCTTGCGGCGATTTGCGCCGTCCTGTTCGTTTTGAGCACTGTACTGGTATTGCTTTTATTTAATATCGAACGTAAAGCGTTTTCTTCCGAAACCTACAAACAGGCATTCGCGGACCAGGGACTCTACCAGCGGATGCCTGCGATCCTGGGGACCACCTTAAGCGCCTATCTTGCAGAGAACGGGAGCGCCGTCCCTTTTTTGCAGGTGTTGACGATCGAGGACTGGCAAAACAGCATTGCGCTGCTCCTGCCGCCTGAAGAACTTCAGGGAATGGCGAATCAGGCTCTGGATGCAACCTCCGATTACCTGAACGGCCGGACGGACTCGGCGACTATCTCTCTGCTGCCTGTCAAAGCGCACCTGGCTGGCGATTCAGGGACTCAGATTGTGCTCCAGGTTCTGCGGCGTCAGCCGGCCTGCACTGCCGAACAGCTCACACAGATGGCATTGGGCCTGTTCGGAGGACAGATCGTGTTGTGCAACCCACCGGAAGAAGCGCTCGGATTAATGATGCCATTTGTACAAACGCAGATTCAATCCCTGACGCTGGCATTTCCCAATGAAGTGACGTTCATTCCCGGCACAGCGAGCGGCACCCCCAACGACCCGCGCTTGAAATTGAATACGGTGCGTTCCACCATCAAGTTAACGCCTTTCATCCCGGCATTCCTCCTGCTTGGTATTGCTGTGTTCGCAGTACATAGTCTTATCGATGGGCTGACGTGGTGGGGCTGGCCCTTGATGTTTGCCGGTGGGATCAGTGTACTGGTCGGTTTATTTGGGTCCCCGGCAGTTAGCGTGATTTTGCGACTGGTCATCCAAAACCAGGGAGCGGTTTTCGTCCCTCAGATCCTCGCCGCAAGCATCGCCGAGACCACCGGGGCGGTGGCGCGGCAGATGCTCACGCCCGTTGTGATCGAAGGATTCATTCTTGGGATCGTGGGATTGGGAATGGTGATCGTTGCAGCTTTTTTGGCAAGAAGGGAGAGGGACCGAATCATCCGGGCGATGAATACAAATATTACCCCTTGACTCTGGGGTTACCTGAGACGCTATATAGATGCCGTGTCTCGCGCAGGCCCTTCGACAGGTCATAGGCGGATACCCATCCCAGGCCGTGGGTACGACCTGTCACCCAGCACAACGAAATTCAAGCACAGATTTGGGCATAGGTACTCTGCGCCCAAACTGTGATCTTGTCCCAATCCCTGAAGTCGCCTTGCGGTACACCTTTGGATTTCAGCATGATGTTTTCGAGGAACGACAGACTGTTAGGATCCACCTTGCCGGCAAAGTACCCTTCGGCAGCCGGGGCAAGTAGGGTCCGCACCGGCTCAATAAATCCTGCTGCCCTGGCACGGCTGGCAGGTGCATCTTCGATCATGGTCGCACACACCGTGAAATACGCTGTGGGGACAAGCTGCAGGAGCGCACGGTTTTCGCTAACGAAGTCGGTGGCTTCGGGCAGCCAGCTGGCAACACGAATGGCGCTGCCTACAAAGACCGCCTGGTAGTCTGACAGGTTGATGACTTTCTTAAGCGGCAGCACATCCACGTGTGCGCCGGTTTGGGCGAGGGTTTTGCCGATCGCGCTCGCAACCTCACCAGTCGAGCCGCATTTACTGGCATATGTGATGAGTATTTTTTTCGACATGTCTTGTTCTCCATAGGTAAATTCGGACAGAGTGACGGCCGGGCTGTGCGTTGCCAGGGCAGCCAGTCCGCTACAAGCAACGACACTGGTACCGAGCGTGACACCGGTGATTTTCAGGAAATCACGGCGCGACAGAGTTCGGGTGGGCATAGTTTCTCCTTCTTGAGGGTTGATGCCCAAAGTATCCTGGGGAATTGTGTAGGAAATATGAATGTGTTCCGGAAAAGTTATGCAGATCAGGAATTGAATAACAGCACCCCCATCGTTCATAAAAGAGCAGGCTAATTTGAACTGAACCCATAAAAAGAGACACAAAAGAAAAGCCCTCCTGTGAGAAAATAGCACAGGAGGCTTTTGTTATGGCAGGCAGAAAAGGGATGAAACACTATCCATTGGCTCTGAAGCTGGAGGCGGTCCGGTTGCATCAGGAAGAGGGGAAACCCTATGCAGAGATTGCCAGGCAATTGGGGATCAGGGATCGCAAGCGAGTGGAGAAATGGATGAGGGAATATCGGCAAGCAGGGGCGGCCTTTGGGAGAGAGGAGCTGCACAAGAAGCAGAAGCGCGGTCGTCCACCGAAGCGGGAGAACACGGCAGTGTACATTGCCCGATTGGAAATGGAGAATGATCTACTAAAAAAATTCCATGCCGAATTGCGCAAACTGGAGTTCGCGAAACGCAATACCGGCTCATCTACCACCAAAGAGAGAACTACGAAGTGAAGGCGATGTGCAAATTCTTTGGTATTTCGCGAGCTGCCTATTATGCCTGGAGGAAACGATTGGAGCAACCGGATCCAGACGGGGTGCGGATGAGTTGGGTGCAGGAAGTCTATGCCCGCTCTCATCGGACGTATGGGTATCGGCGAATTGTCTTGTGGCTGCGGAGGCAAAAAGGAGTTTGTCTGAACCACAAGACCGTCTTGCGGCTGATGAATAAGCTGAACATTCGTTCGGCGGCTCGCAAACGGAAGGTCTTCCGGACCCTGCCCAAGGCAGAGATGTACCCATTATGAAAATGTGCTCAACCGGGAGTTTCATGCCAGCCAGCCCAACCATAAATGAGTCACGGATATCCCCTATATCGCCACCCGAGGCGGCTGGGGTTACCTGTCTACTATTCAGGATCTGTTCGATGGATTCATCGTTTCCCATCACTTGGGACGCCAGAACTCGTCCATCTCGTTCTCCATACCCTCCAACAAGCCAAACAAAAAGAACAAGTACCCGAAGGATTGCTTCTGTACAGCGACCAGGGGCACCAGTACATTTCACATAGTTACGCCCTCCTCACCCAACACTATGCCATTACGCCTTCCATGTCTCGCCGCGGCAATTGCTGAGATAATGCTCCCATGGAAAACTTCTTCTCCCACTTGAAAGAAGAGGCGCTGCGTCAATTTCCACCCCCGAGCTTTGAAGAAGCCAAGCAGATCATTGACGACTATGTCCACTTCTACAACTATGAACGCATTCAATTCAAAACAAGATAGACACCTTTTGAAACTCGGTGTCTGTCTTCCTAACCACTTGAGGGCTTTCTTTTCGTGTCTTCCCTACTGGGTGCAGTGCACACACAGTCCGACCTGTTTCTATTTGTGGAAGTAGAGAGTGATCCTTCTCAGTTGACTTCCATCCTTCCATTGATCAGGTCATCCACAAACTGCCAGCGCCTGGTTTTGGTGTAATCTCCGTTTTCAGGATAAAAGCATTCGGCATAATCCATCCAATTGTCGACCACATGGAATGGGTCCTTGTCCCCGTTCTTCAGCTGGTAGCGAACGATCCGATCGCGGGCATGCTGCGAAAGCTCGTTGCCCCGTTCCCAGCCAGCGTACATGGCGACCGATTCGGCAAAATCCTCCAGGCGGTTGAAGCTCCAGTTCGAGCCGCTGGGACGGTCGCCGTAGAAGTAGCCCGCCCGGTTGCAGCCGCGCCGTCTGCCCTGGCGGCCGGGCTGCTTCTCGGGACCGAAGGGACCGGAGTCAGATAAGCGCGCCAGCCTTTTGAGCAGTGCCAGGGTCCGGCTGGTGAACCCGCCCGTGTATCGTTCCAGCCGGCGGCTGAGCCGCCAGCCATGATTGGCATCCCAGGCGTGGGCAAACTCATGGGCCACCGTCCAGGAGGAAAACGATCCTTTGGTGGAAAAGCTGACGCGGTGCGACAGCGCCTCGCCGGCGTGGGAGCCGATATCCGATTTCCTGACTGTCACGCCGCCGAGATTACGAATAAATCTTTCATTGCCGCCCATGATATTTGCCATGAGACAGATCGCATCCTGCAATCTGTCCAGTTCCGCCCTTGTCCAGCTGCCTGGCTGCCATTCATTGGGATCCGTGGTTGCATGTCCCCAATCCGCGAGCACCTCCACCTGATAGTCTGTTTTGAGCTGCGCCAGTCTTGCCTGTGCATACTGATAATCGGTTTGTTCCATGAAAGCTCTCCTCTTTTGGTACCAATAAATAATAATCACCAAAAGTGTATAACAAACGCCGGGCAAAGTCAAAGTATTTAAGTCCTATTGCCTGCCGCCGTCCCCATTGCTGCCTGGCAGTTCGGCGCTGATCCCCCGGCAACCATAAAATCAAAGAAAATCGAGAAGATGGGACCGTATAATTACCCAATCTTTTCTGCGAGGCATCACCGTGTCCAATTCAAAACTATTCGTCTACCTCGAGGCGCTGTTCGCCGTGATCGTTTGGGGGGCATCCTTCGTTGCCTCCAAGGTGGCCTTGCAGGAGCTTTCACCCACCAGCCTGGTCTGGCTGAGATTTCTGATGGGCGTGATCGTGCTTGGGATCGCCGTCGTCTTGCGTAAACAATTTACTCTGCCCGAGAAAAGGGAATGGGGCTATTTTGCCTTGCTGGGCGTGCTTGGGATCACATTCCATCAATGGCTGCAGTCGAACGCGCTGCAAACCTCCGAGGCCGGCACCAGCGCATGGATCGTATCCACCTCGCCGGTCTTTATGGCGCTGCTCGGCTGGCTGCTGTTGAAAGAAGCGCCGGGGTGGACAAAAAGCCTGGGGATCCTGCTCGCCTTCTTCGGCGTTCTGGTCGTTGTATCCAGGGGAGATTTTGGATTGCTTTCGATTGGAAGATTCGGCGCGCCCGGAGATAAGTTGATCATGATCAGCTCGGTGAACTGGGCGGTCTTCTCGGCGCTTTCACGGCGCGGACTGAGGTCACACCCGGCCAGTTTGATGATGTTCTATGTGATGTGTTTCGGCTGGCTGTTCACTTCCGTAATATTCCTCCCGGCCCGCGGCTTCCTGGAAATTGGCAGCCTGACCTTCGATGGCTGGCTGGGCGTCGCCTTTCTGGGGATCTTTTGCTCCGGGCTGGCATATATTGCCTGGTACGACGCTCTCCAGGCATTGACCACCGCCCAAACGGGAGCCTTCCTCTACATCGAACCGCTGGTTGCAGTGGTGATCGCCTTTTTTATTTTAGGGGAGGCGATCAGCCTGGCTTCCCTGATCGGAGGAGCCGTCATCCTGTTTGGCGTATGGCTGGTCAACCGAAATTGAGCTCAGCCTGCCGGATCGCGCCCCGGGAGCAGGAAAATGCGCGAAAAACGGGAGTGGCTCCGGCTGGGCGGGAGGCGGACGTTTGTCCCCTGAAATCCATGCCAGGTTTCCTATGGCTTCCGGTAAAGTGGGAGTATAATTTCATCACTATATTCCCACGAAACGGAGGAAAGTATCATGGCAAGAGTAACATTTGAAAATGTCGTCAAGAAGTTTGGCGACGTCATCGCGGTCAACAACTTGAATATCGATGTTGCTGACAAAGAATTCCTTGTGCTCGTCGGTCCTTCCGGCTGCGGCAAGACAACCGCCCTGCGCTGTCTCGCCGGACTGGAAGAAATCACCGACGGGACCATCAAGATCGGTGAGCGTGTGGTGAACGACATCGCCCCGAAAGATCGTGACATTGCCATGGTCTTTCAATCGTACGCTCTCTATCCCCACCTCTCGGTCTATGACAACATGGCATTTGGCTTGAAGCTGCGCAAAGTGCCGCGTGACGAGATCAAGCGCCGGGTAGGGGAAGCCGCCGACATTCTCGGCATCCAGGATCTGCTCGAACGCAAGCCCCGCCAGCTCTCCGGCGGTCAACGCCAGCGTGTGGCAGTGGGACGCGCCATCGTCCGTGAGCCGAAGGTCTTCCTGTTCGATGAGCCGCTCTCCAACCTGGACGCAAAACTGCGCGTGGCAATGCGCGCCGAGATCAGCAAACTGCACCAGCGCCTGCAGACCACGTTCATCTACGTGACCCACGATCAGATGGAAGCCATGACCATGGCAAGCCGCATCGCGGTCATCAACAAAGGCCTTCTGCAGCAGCTGGACACACCCCAGAATCTGTACGACCACCCCAACAACCTGTTTGTAGCCGGTTTCATCGGCACCCCCGCCATGAACTTCTTCCCGGGCAAACTGCGGAAGGATAACGGCAAGCTGGTTGTAGACACAGGCGATTTTGTGGTCCCGATCCCGGCCAAGAAAGCCAAGCCGTACGAAAACCATGCGGGCAAAGATATCATCTTTGGCATCCGACCCGAAAACATTCACGATGCAGAGTTCGTCCCCACCAACATTGATTCGGAAAAAGTCGCCGTCAAGATCGACTTGACCGAGTTGATGGGCAACGAAATCTTCCTCTACATGGTCAGCGGGAAGCACACCTTTGTCGCCCGCGTCGACCCACGCTCACAGCTGCGCGTCGGTCAACAGGCTGATGTCGCCTTTGACATGGACAATTTCCACATCTTCGACGCTGCCACGGAAGAAGCGATCAAAGCATAACATCCGTCAATAAGCGAAGACAGGCATGACGAACTCGTCATGCCTGTCTTTTTTTAAACGAAAAAACCTTTAATGTTCTAGTTTGTTAAAACTCTTGACAATATCGGGTCCTTTTTGCTATCATGGGGGCACTGGAACACTCCAGTAAACCTCCAAAGGTGCACTCTGTCAGCATTTTACTGGCTTCCTGAAAATCAGAATGTTAGGAATTTTAACAAACACACGGCAGTGGACCTGATCCGCTTCGCGAATCGAGGTATATCCAGAGCAGACCTGGCTGAAAAAATGGGGCTTACGCGGGCTGCCGTTACCATAATTATCAATGATCTTATTTCCAATGGAATTATCGTAAACACAGAGAGTCGCTCCGCAGCCAGTGGTCGGCCACCGGTTGTATTGGAGATCAATCCCAATCAGGGCCTGGTCGCTGCAATTGATATGGGAGCCACGCATTTGAGTGTCGCGTTGGGGGATTTTTCTGCCCGGATTTTGGAGGAAGTTGAGGTGGCTTTTCGGATTGAT
>Ga0105092_10000589_pt1 | contig 19069 bp, 18 predicted proteins | sample PPLLak2March2015_FD_87021 | JGI IMG/M metagenome (GOLD analysis project Ga0105092, IMG submission 87021) | Freshwater sediment microbial communities from Prairie Pothole Lake near Jamestown, North Dakota, USA - PPLs Lake P7 Core (1) Depth... | ecosystem: Environmental > Aquatic > Freshwater >... | reverse complement strand
GTGTCGTCTTCATTCCTATTTCCTAGGAGATGTTTACGGCCCATCAAGGCAAGTGCTCCTTTCTAAACGGCGATCGCATTCGAGTCTCGGCGGCGACCAGCCTCATCGACAGCCTCCTGTGCACGGGCTTCTCGTACGACAGGGACCACGTCAAGAGGAACCTGGATTTATTTAACAAGGCTTGCCTGACCGCTCAGGCTGTCCGCCGGGATGGAAGCGCCGCCCTGGATCTCTGCTATGTCGCGTGCGGGCGATTTGATGGTTTCTGGGAATTGACGCTTCATCCCTGGGATGTTGCCGCCGGAAAACTCATGATCGAGGAGGCCGGCGGTTGCGTGACCAACATCAAGGGCGGGCCTTGCACCTTCTACGACCCCGCCATCATCGCCAGCAACGGCCGCATCCACGGCGCGCTGGTCGAGATGGTGGGGTAGGCCTTCACCACAAAGTCACAAAAAGGCGGACACAAAAAAGCGTTTCACTAAAAAGCACGACCCCGGCCCAGCCACCGGGGTCGTGCTTTTTAGTGAAACGCTTTTTTGTGTCCGCCTTTTTGTGACTTTGTGGTGAAGGCCTACCCTCCGAACCAAATCCCACCCAACTCCGTAGAATGAAGAGAGGTCCAAACAAGAGTGGCCCCGACGGCCGGTAGAACTTTTTCAAGTTCGCCGATCTTGAGTCTATAATCTGGGGCGGGTCTCCACCGGAAAAAACAGGGGTAGCCTGCGTGAACTGTTCTAAGTTCGAGTCAAGACTAACAGACTATATGGATCAAGCGCTTGATCCACGTCTGAAAGAAGCCATGACCGAACACCTGAAAGAGTGTGCCGGCTGCTCAAGCCTGATCCAGGAGGTGGAGCATCTGCGGCGGAAACTCAACGAAGTCCCCCAGATTTCGCTTCCGCCGGGCCTGGTCGAGAGGATTCTGGAGAGCACTTCGGGAACCCCCAAGAAGCGTTCGTTCATGGGCGACATGATCATGCCCACCATCCGGCCTTTCCTCACACAACGATACGCTTTCGCCTCGGGAATAATGCTGGTTTTCATCCTCATGGTTGTCAGCATGTTCGGGCCGACGATCTCGACAATGGGATATTCGGACCTGTCTCCCTCAAGCGTGGCGGAAAATGCCGACCGATTCAGCGACCAGGTGAAGAAGAAGTGGGCCCAGGTGAAAGTCTACGAGGCCAAGGCCGTCGGAGAGTTCAAACTGATGAAGGAGGACCTTTACGGACGCCTCGATTACTACGTGATCAATGTCCTCTTCAAGTCCTACAGCCGTTCTGTCCAGAAGGAGGAACAGCAGAAACAGCAGCAGGCGCAGCCACAGACACAGCCGCCGGAACCCAAGAAGAATTGATGATTTATGATTGTTGATTGTTGATTGAACGGCCCGGCTGCCGCGTTGGTCAAAATCAATCAACAATCAACAGTCATCAATAAATCAATTCCCCTCCCCCGGACGCGAGTCCTTCAGCCGCTCCACCGCTTTTACGAGATCGGCCTGATCGATTGACTCCTTGCCGCCACGGGCCGCTCTCAGGGCGGCGTCAATTACCGCGTTTTTGATGTCCCGGCCACATACGCCATCAAGGCTGGCGAGCTCATCGAGATCCACCTCCTGAGAACCCGGCAATTCCATCGGCAAGTGTCTTTCCCAGATTTTGCGGCGGGAAGACTCGTCGGGCATGGCGAACAGGATATGACGCATCCGGGTCTCAAAGGCTCGGTCGTAATTCTCAATCAGATTGGTGGAGAAAATGACCACGCCGTGGAAGTGTTCCAGGCTGACCAGCAACTGGCTGCGCATGGAGTTGACGGCCAGTTCAGAGCCCTGAGTGACGTTGGTGAGGCGCTTGGAAAGGAGCGAATCCGCCTCGTCCACGAAAAGCACGGCATTGTCCCGTTCCGCCGCATAAAACAGGGCCTCGATGTTTTTCGGCCCATCCCCGAGGAACTTGCTTTCCACCTGCGCATAGCTGGCCGTGAGTATCGGGTGCCCGATGTGACTGGCGAGGGCATGAGCCGCCAGGGTCTTGCCAGTCCCGGGGGGGCCGTAGAAATTGAGAGCCGTCCGTGGGAAAGGTTCGATCTTGCGAAGATTCCACTCTTCGAAGACTTTCTGTTCGAGGCGAACCAGATCGATGGCAGACAGGAGTGTTTCCCGGACATCATCGGGCAGAACCAGGAAATCAAAATCGAACAGGGGAGAGCGTGAGGCGTATTGCGCCGCTCGTTCCTGGAGGCTGAGCTCATCGTCAGAGCGCCCCTGCACGGCACTTCCAGTCTTGCTTCTACCCGTCTTTTGAGCGCGTTGCCTGGGCGGTGTCCCCACAAGAACGTTCAGATCCTCCAGGCCGGTGAAATTCAGAAGCTCGTTTACGGCTTCTTTCAACCGGGCTACGCACGCTTCGGCCGCCTTTTCCGGGATGAAGTCCGGTATACCTTCCACACGGATATCACGGTTCATGAGCAAGCCATTATATGGGAGCGGCGTGTAATGAGAGAATGGAAGCGTCCGAGCGGGACTTTTGGCGGCGACATGAAAAAGCAACTTGTGCTGGCTTCAGCCTCACCCCGACGCCGGGAGCTCCTGGGCAGTCTGGGCCTGGACTTTGTAGTCGAGAACAGCGGCGTTCCAGAAGACACAGTCGACCACCGCTCGCCTGCGGACTTCGCTCTCGAGCTGGCTCGCCGGAAAGCGGAGGCGGTTGCCGCTCGGTACCCGGACGGCGTGGTTCTGGGCGCGGACACCGTGGTCGTCGTCGGATCGGAAATCCTGGGAAAACCCAACGACACCGACGACGCCCGGCGCATGCTGGCGCTCATCAGAAACCGCTGGCATCTCGTGATAACGGGCCTGGCCGTCACGGAATCCCGGGAGGGACAGACGGCGCTGAGACACGTCGAAACGCGGGTTCGGATGGCAGACTATTCGAGGAACGCGATCGAAGAGTACATCGCCTCCGGGGAGCCGCTTGATAAGGCCGGCAGCTACGCGATTCAGGGTCTCGGAGGGAAGCTGGTCGCAGGCATCGAGGGATGCTACACCAACGTGGTCGGGTTGCCATTGTGCGAGGTTGCCGAAATGCTGAGGGATCTGGGGGTCGAGGCGCCGGCGGCGCTGTGCACAGACAACGCAGGACAACCCTGCCCGCGCCTGGTGGACGAACACGGACGAACGAGGACGAACAAGGACTGACACGGACCGCCCAAATCAAGCATGGTCGGTGTCAGTCCTTGATGGTCCGTCCAATCTACGACGGCTTGATCGTCTGCACGAACTGGTCGAAACTTGGCTTCCACTTGCCGACAGTCTCCTTCGGGCCTGTCAGCTTGAAAAACCAGGGGCCTCCGGGGGTCTCGACAATCGCGGCCAACATCCGATAGTTGGGTTTCGGGGCGGCCGCTCCTGACATTGGGCCCATACCGGTGTTGGTATAGACACCTTCCACGTCGACCGTCGTTACTTCCAGTCCGTTGACGGTCTTTTTGTCCGTCTTGGCCGCTTCAGACGCCGAGGTTCCGTCCGCCCTCGTGAACATCCCGATCCAGCGGTCGATATTGCGTTGAACCGAACCCCCCTGACCGGGGAAGTAAAAGACAACCATTTCGGCGTCTTCAGCGTCTGATCCGGTGCGCGGCAGCCGATACTGAGCACGGCGCATGCGGGAAGAGGGAGTTTCGGGGACCCACTCGGCCGGCGCCTGATAACTCAGGTCGGCGGTCTTACCGGGGTTAAATCCCCCTCCGGCCGCCGCCTGGGGAGCCGTCTCATCTTTGCGCGAGCAGGCCGGGATCAGCAGAAACACCGCGACTGGAACAATCAGCAATCTGTGAGCTTTTAGCATCTGCAACCTCGTCTAGGAGGAACCATCGTGATCCAGGGGAGTGCGCCCCGCAAACCCCGCATCCACCTCGTGCCAGTATCTTATGTCCGGCTCTCCGTGTTTCCAGCAGAGATAGACCTCGCGGCCTTCCCTGATATGCGGGAAGTCGACCAAGCCCTCGTCGATGCTCTTCACGATGCATCCCGTCTCCTGGATAGCCGCAACATGATCGCTTATCGCCGCAAGTCCTTCAATGTACAGGGTCCCGATAGCGCTGCCCGTATTCATCTCGCCTTTCTCGGCGAGCACTTTGACATGTTGTTTGGCCTCTTCCAGGTCAACGACCATCGTGACCATCTGCTGCATCAGTTCCCTGATCCGGGGGAGGGCTTCGCGAGCCTCCTCAAGGGTGAAAAAACGTTTAGGCATTGAGTCCATTATAACGTTCCCCAAGGGGCAAGGGAGCAAAGGAGCAAAGGGGCAAAGGGAAAGGCAGGACGAACCAAATTCTGCTTTCCCTTTGCCCCTTTGCCCCTTCACACCTCCCTTCCCCCAGGCGGTTGTTTCACTTCCATAGGAAATAGTAAGATCGTCCGAACATGAAGTGCGTCGTCTGTGAGAAAGTCAAAGGAAAGCGATTTTGCCCGGCGAAGAAAGGTCAGATCTGCCCGACCTGCTGTGGTGAAAAAAGAGTTCTCGAAATAGCGTGCCCGGAGGACTGCCAGTACCTGAGCTCCGGCCTTTCGTATCAGCTCCTAAAGAAACGTGTGGGTGCGCTGCAGCACGAAGAAGATCCGCTCCTTCGTCGGAAGTACTACGACGTTCATGCCAACTACCCGGAGATCATGAGCGGCCTCGAGGAGGCGATAATCCGGTTTGCAAGGGGACTCCGTTCGCTGCGCGATGAACAGGTCCGTGAATCGGTCGCCTTACTTCTGAAAACTTACCAAACGGAGCAGCACGGTCTGATCTACGAGCACACGGCCACGGACCCGATCGTCAACACCCTGGGACGCGATGTGAAGACCTTTCTCGAAGAACACCGGGAACTCAAGCAGAACCAGAGGTTTCTCAAAACCGGGGAGATCGTCAACTGCCTCGAGGTCTTACTGGCCGACATCGATTACCATATTGTTGCGTCAGACCAGGAGAGCTACCTGCGTTTTATCGCTCGCAGCCGGCCTGATCTCGCCAAATCGACTTCACCGAGCCTGCTGGTTTAGGCCTTTTCGACGCTCTGCTCCGCCTCGCGGTACACCTCGTCGATCTTGGCCGCCAGAACGAAGTCGCTTTCGGTCAAGCCATCGATCTTGTGAGTCCAGATTGTCATCATCACTTTTCCCCAGCTCAACTCGATGTCGGGATGGTGATCCTCGCGCTCGGCGATATCGCCTATCTGGTTCACAAAATCGAGCGCCGCAACGAAATCCGGGAATTTGAAACGCTTCTGAATGTGATGGTTGCCGACCACATCCCAGTTGTTGACCTGAGCGGCGAGCGGCTGGATCTGTTCAGGAGTCAGAGGCGGGACTCCGCCGCGGCACGGGACACAACTCTTTTCTGCCAGTCGGGTCATGGGGGTACTCCTTTGACCCTAGGCTAGCAGAAAGCAGGGGCGAAGGGGAGAAGGGGCAGAAGCTAGGGGCGAAGGGGAGAAGGGGCGGAGGGGAGAAGGGGAGAAGGGAAAGACGAGGAATGAGTTTCGTCCCGGCTTTTCCCTTCGCCCCTTCGCCCCTTCGATCCTTCGCCCCTAGCTTTGCCCCTTCGCCCCTTCGTCCCTGCCTTTCTAGCTCAGCTGCACGAGCTTGGTCTTCTTCTGCTCGGCGACTGACTGGTCGTACTGCTCTCTGACCTGTTCCGCCTGGCTTGCGGCTCTCTTGCGCAGGAGTTTTTCATCGCGCGCGGTTTGAGGCAAAGCGGTTTTGACCCGGACTCGACTCGCGTCTTCGGCTCGGATTCGCAACGAGTGCTGGTAAGTGTCGAGCATCAGTTGCTTTTCGCCCGCGTGAATCTCATGACGGCCATGCTGCTGGTACCAGTCCGCCACGGTCGCATTGCGGTGCATGTGCTCGACAATATTCCTCCAGCCGGGTCCTGTGTTGTAGGCGCAGAAGGAGATTTCGCCTTCCTGGGTACCGTACGGGATAGCGCACAGTTGCGTCCGGCTGAAATCATAGTTGAAAAGATCCTGGAACCACATCCCGGCAATAAACAGAAAATTCCATGGGTCATCCCGGCGCACCTTCCCAACGCCATAGAATTTGCCGGTCAAACCGAAGCTCTTGTCGAATTTCTTAAGGATGTCGATCAGAGTCAGCCGGGAGGGGCTTCTGAAGGGGTGATAGCACTTCATAAGGGCCAGACCCATCATGAGGTTGGAGAACCACTTCCCCCGGCCGGCATCGGTGACCTTCTTCACGTCCTCGATGAGCCCCGGAATATCAAGGAAACGCGGCACCGGCACCGCTTCCCGGGTTTCTTTGTCGATCATCAGCGCCGTTCCGACGCCGCAGTTCGGGTGGCAGCTGCAGGTCACCTGGCCCCAGTCTGCGTTCGGCCCGTGTGCCAGGTCCGCGAAATCCGAAAATGTGCTGAACAGCGAGAGGGGAAACCAGTCGCGGCATGGCTCGGTAATCCCCACCTGGCTTTTGACGTCATTCGCCAGATGAGAAAGCGTATAGCGTTGCCGCAGCCGCCGCTCCGGGGTGACCGTTTCATCGCGGCCGGTAAAGGAGACCGGCTGAAACGAACAGAAGGCGATCTTCTTCGGGTTGTCGATTGCGAACCGGATGATGGGCCCAACCTGGTCATTGTTCACGCCGTTAACGAGGGTGATAACCAAAACGATTTCTATCCCCGCCTCGTGCATGTTCTCGATAGCCCGGAGTTTTACATCAAACAGGTTCTTAATGTGGCGGTGGCTGTTCGCGTCGTTCCCAACACCGTCAAACTGCAGGTAAGCGTAGCGCAAGCCGGCCTCCGCCGCTTTGCGGGCGAAAGCAATGTCCTGCGCAAATCGGATTCCATTCGTGGCGCACTGGACGCTATTGAAACCGAGCTTTCGGGCATACTTGATGGCACGGATGAAATTCGGGCTGAGGGTCGGTTCTCCGCCTGAGAATTGGACCGACATCTGACGCCGGGGCTTGATGCTCATGGCGTCTTCGAGGACCTTCTTGGTGTCCTCCCAACACGGCTCATGTACAAAACCCACCTGGTTTGCGTCCGTGAAGCAAGGGTCGCACATCATGTTGCAGCGATTGGTCAGGTCGACGGTCAGAACACCCCCGCGACCGTGTGTGATGGCGGCCGTTCCATGCCAGTGCAGTTTGGAATCGTTGTGCGCGCGCAGGTCACAGCCGGGAAAATTTGACTCAACCCAGCGGGTGAAATTCGCATCGATTGACATGATATCTTCGAATTTCCCGTGCTTGGGGCACTCTTTGACCATCCAGATCTGGCCGTCCCGCTCAACGATGGTGGCTGGGATCTCGCCCGCCTTCTGCTCACTGAAGAGGCGATAGTCCGCCTCGTTCCTGAGAATCTTTTCCCGGGCCTCGACAGTGCACTGTGGGCAAAGCGAGGTTACCTTGCGGGGCCAACCAAGCTGGATCTTGCTCTTTTCCCAGGACTTGAGCAGCGGCCGATCGGACCACTTCGGGGTGAAGGCCGGAGCGGGGCGATACCTATTAAAAAATTGGATAAAGTTAAAAGCCACTCGAGCGGTAAAACACAAGACGCTGTCGATTGACTTCCATAAAGTCTTTCTCGTGTTTCGAGGCATACGACGTGTTCCTTTCAAACCCAACCGGTCACACGATTATCACTGTCTCAATTCTCGTCATTTCGTGCGAGCGTCGGCTATAACGGCCCGTCTTGAGCAACGGATGGCGCACAGTATCCTTTTTGAGAAGCAAACCGTCAAGCGAGAACGATGGTTCACGGCTGGCGAGGTTCCGGCTTTTCGCCGGAACTGATCCGTTCTCTGAAATGTACACTGGCGTTGCGAAAGCTGCTACAATTCGACACAGCTTTGGCAGCATTTTGAAAATCTGGAGGATAAATGGTGACGTTTACCGAGGAAGCAAAAGGCCAGATACTGGCTGCAATCCAGGAACAGCAGGATGAACGGATTCTGCTGCGGATGGAAGCGCATCCGGGCCATGGGCCGGACTTCAACTACGGCATGCGTTTGATCGGTCCCGATGAAAAGACAGGCGAGGATCAGGTCATCGATGTCGGAGGATTCGAAGTCGTGCTGGACCCGGAGAGCGCCAAGAACCTGGAAGGGGCTTCCATTGACTTTGAAAACGGAGCGGTCCAGAGCGGATTTCGGATCGATAACCCGAACCGTCCTCCGGCCCCTGGTTTCGGCGAAGGAGCCAGGCAGGATTTGAGCGGACCGCTGGTCGAGCGGGTCCAGGCCCTTCTCGACACCGAGCTTAACCCGGCGGTCGCCTCCCACGGCGGAATGATCAGATTGGTTGACGTCCGGGACAACAAGGTGTATCTGGCCTTTGGCGGCGGTTGCCACGGATGCGGAATGGTGGACGTGACGCTCAAGCATGGTGTCGAAGCGCGAATCAAGGAGGCCATCCCCGAGATTGAAGAGGTGATTGACACTACCGACCACGGAACGGGGCAAACCCCTTACTATCGGTAGTTTTCACCAAGAGGGCAACCAACCAGGCCGTACCGGCCTCTAAGGATGAAGGATGAAGGATGAAGGATGAAGAAGGGCACTCAGCGTGTTGTCTTCACCCTTCATCCTTCATCCTTCCGAAGTTCCGTTGTGGCCCCGCGCGGCTTCTGGTATATTGCTCGTCTTTTAGAGGTGTCGGAAAATGCTCAGAAAGCTCGTCTCCCTGTCTGTCCTCCTGCTGTTTACTGCTGTTGGTCTGACTTCCTGTAACCCAACTTCCCCGACGGTCGCCAAGATCAAGAGGGAGAAGATGGCCAAGATTGGAGTCTTTCCTTTCCAACCGCCGCGCTTCTACCCGAAGGACACGGAACGGATCGGGCCGGATTCCACGCTCGGCCAGGCCATCGTCGAAAGGATGAATGCAGAATGGCTCGAGCCCGGCGAGAGTACTCGGAAGATCCAGCCGGTCTGGGTGGAGCGAAAGAGCGAGAATCTCCTGCCCGCTCTCAAGGCTGAAGAGGCTGACCTCGCGTTGGGCGCCGGGATCACGAAGGCCCGTCAGGAAGAGTTCGACTTTTCCAAGGCGTATTACACCGCCGAGGTGGTGCTGGTGATGAGCCCGACCGTCAAGATTCTGCAGCCAAGTCAGATCAGCGGCTCGAAAATCGGGGTCCGGGGCGGATCAGCGATGGAGGACTTCGCGAAGGAGAAGTACCCCGGCGCGCAGCTCACCCCGTACGACTCCTTGGATGAAGCGATCCTGGCTTTACGGCGGGGAGAAGTATACGGTGTCCTCGAGGATAAATACCTCGCCGCGTATTCCCTCGACACCATGCCCGGCGTAAGTCAAATTGAAATCCGGCCGGGAAATTTGGGGACGATTGACACGGCTGTGGCAGCTCGCAAGGGCGAGGAACAACTCCTCGAGCTGGTCAACAAAATCATCGACGAGAAGAAGGGCGAGTACCAGAAGGTTTTTGCGGAGCACGAGGCGGGACACTACGACAAAGTGATCGGGCGCTTCAAGCATCGTGAGGACTTGCAAAAACTTGCCCTGGCGCCCCGCCAGATTACGATCCGTATCTCCAAGGACCCCGGTTCGAAAACCGATATTTACCGGTTTGCGAATCTGACGTTCACCTTAACCGAGCAGGGAAGTGGCAAGTCGTATTCCAGTTCCCCGGTCGGTTTTCAGCAGCGCACCGGGATCGCCAGCGCCACAGTGCCGCCAGGGAACTATGTCATCGCGCTTCCCAAGTTCGGCCTTCGGACGGGCCTCAATATTGGGAAAGAGTCCGGTAATTCAGTCTCTGTCAACATCCGCTTCGATGTGAACGGTCAGATGCGAATAGGCTAGACTTCGAAAGGTCAACGGTTAAGGGGGAGGACGACGGTCGCGTCCTCCCCCCTTAACCGACTCCTCCACAATCGTCGCCGGAACTTTTTCCCGCCTCCCGGAGTCTAATAGAATCGGACGGACGTATAATAGAGCCTGTAAAGGGGGTTCCCATGGGAGAGCTCACGGGTTCAGTTGGCTCACGAATCGGTCTTCACGAAGCCGAAGACCTGGTTGTGCGTCTGCGCGAGCACGATGAGCAGGCCTTCTCGGAAGTCTTTCAGCTGTACAAGGACCTCGTCTATACCTTGTCGGTGAAGCTGCTCTCCGATAAGACCGAAGCCCTGGATATTACCCAAGAAGTCTTTCTGACTCTATTCCGCAAGATCCATCATTTTCGCGGTGACTGCACTCTTAAGACCTGGTTATACCGCGTGACCCTAAACCAGGCAGCCAACCGAAACCGGTGGTGGCGGAGACGCTTCCTCAACCAGACGGAATCGTTGAGCGTGAAGCCGAAGGAAGAGGGCCATTTTGTGCCGGATCCAGCAAGCGATCAACCATGGCCTGATCGCGCGGTGTATGCGGCGGAGATCCACAAAGCGCTACAAGCGGCGCTCGACGAACTTCCGTTCGATCAACGGGCCGCCGTGGTCTTGCGTGACGTTCAGGGACTGTCCTACGAAGAGATCGCCGAGATCCTCGACGCTGAAATTGGGACGGTCAAATCGCGGATTGCACGCGGACGCGAACGTTTGAAGGATCGACTGAAGCCTTACCGTGAAGGAGCGGCGTTATGACCTGTAAGGAGACCCGCAACAGAATTCACGACTACCTTGATGGCGAACTGGCAGCCAACCAGGCGACGGTCCTAGAGGAGCACTTGGGGGAGTGCAACGACTGCCGAGAAGCCTGGGAAGGCTTGAATTGGATAAAACAGTCGCTTGCGGTCAGGGAACACCTGCCTGTTGCCGCCCAGGAACATATTTGGACGCAGGTTAAGGTCAAGGCCGGCTACGGTTGGCCGACGTTCCTGTACGAGCAATGGGACACTTTTCGCACTTTCTGGCGTGATCTTGACCGTCAGATCTTGTATTCGAAGCTCTCGGCCGTTCCGGTGACGGTCGGGTTCTTCGTGATGATCCTGATGCAGTTCCCGCTGGTCCCGTTTCAGGACTGGACCTACCCTGCTTTCGAGATGCGCCGGATGCCGTCCAGCGTGTTCGCCGAGCCCCTGATGACCGAGGTTGAGGCACGGCACACCTACGCCGACATCGACGAGATCTGGAGCGCCGCCTGGAAGATCCCGTATGAGGATTCTCTCTCGCTCGTCGCCCAAATCACCCCGGCTGGACATGCTGAGATCGACCACGTGCTGGAGTATCCGAAGAACCAGAATCTGCTGGCGGCCGTGGATGATTCACTTCGCAGCACCCAGTTCCAGAGCGCGCAGGATATTCGAAATCCGCTGGTGATTTACTCTTTCCAGAAGATCGACGTCTATAGCGATCACCCGGATTTGTAAAAAGCAGGGGCAAAGGGGCAAAGGGGCAAAGGGGCAAAGGGAAAAGCAGGGGAGTACAGATCCTTTCCTGCTTTTCCCTTTGCCCCTTTGCCCCTTTGCCCCTTTGTTCCTTTGTTCCTTTTTCCCTTTGCCCCTTTGCCCCTTTGCCCCTTTGCCCCTCTTATTGGACCGACACGTTGGTTTTCCCCGTTGAGATGTTTCCCACCGAATCCACTACCCGGATCCAGACCTGGTGTTCTCCGGCTGACAGATTGTCCAGCTTGAGGGTGTACTGCTCGGTTTCGGTGTCCGCGATTCCGTCGGACGGGAAGACAATGTTCCATTCTCGACCGTCGACCGAATACTCCGCCTGATGGATGGTGCTCGCGTTGCTCTTGCAGCTGAATTGCAGGTTCGCCGCCCGACCCTGGATCTGAGCCGGACTGATTTCCACTAAAGGCAGGTCATTGGCAATGACGAAAGCCTTACTGAAGAGCTCCGTCTCGAGGGCCTGGCCGGTGGGATTGGACAGGCGGTCGGACGCAGTCACCTTCGCGAAGTACACGCCACTTGGGAGGCTCGCCCCGTCAATGGTGTGATGAGTCTCGGTCAGGTCTTCTTTCAGCACCACCCATTTCTGCTCTCCCTGCCGGCGGATCGACAGCGCGTAGACCAGGTCATCCTGGTTCGGATCGCTGGCCGTCCAGGACAAGCTCCTCGCTCCCGGGTAGTAGATTTTCCGGGCAGGGGCCGAAACTGGGGTTTTCTCAATCTCTCGAACGGCGCGTGGCAGCGACACCAGGTGCGACCGGTCCGGACCGCCGGGGGAAACGCCGCCGCCCGCCGCCGCGCCGGGAAACTCCGCGAAAGCGACACCAGCCGAGTGAACGGTCAGCGAGCTGAGCTGCGGCGCCAGATTCTGTTGAAGATAGGAGACGGTCACCATATCGATGCCTTCCGACTGCCCGGGCGAGATGGCTCCTGACTTTTCGGGGAACTCCACTTTCCATTGGATGAATCGTGCCGGAGCGCTCTTGATCGGCGCGCTGCCGCCGTCCGGGTAAGGTCCGTCCCAACTGGTCCAGGTCTGGTCTGCGTTCGAAGTATTCCCCGAGCGCGTAAAAATGCGAATCCCAGGGACCTGGCCCGATCCCTTCGACTGCCAGCGGATCGAACCCCAGCTGGCCGTCATACCGGCGTCGAACACTTTGGATTCGTACGTGGCCGCCGCCGAAGATTTCCCGCCGACCAGGAATACCTTCCCGAGGTTACTTGTGGCCGCGTAGAGCCTTCCCGACCGCTCGATCAACTGCGTGACCTGTTCCTCGGTGGTCTGCGCCAGGTACGTTGGAAATCGCCGAGGATCGATGGAAACGATCCGTCCCTTATTGCTTGTCGCCACGAGCACGTTGCCGTCGGGCCGCACGACCACGTCATACGTAAGCCCGTCGTTCGAGCTATAGATGATTTCCACGCGGTTGTTCTTGTCGATCCGATAGATTTCGGTCTTTTTGGGGCCTTTGCTCTCTCCACCGGTCTCAACAGTCTCGTCTTCCGTTTCCTTGCTTTGGTTCACACTGAGTGTCTTTGGCTTGGCAGGCGAATCAGCAGCGTCAGAGGTACTACTACTGCTAATAGAAGGCGCTCCGGAAAGGGCGGCGGCGTAAATGTTGCCGTAACGATCGGTCGCTATCGCTTTAATCTCACTGAGCGTCGAATCATGCAGAACGAAAGGCTTCCCGTCAGCGGAGAATCGGAAAATAAGCCCGCCGGGGGCGGTGCCGGCCAGGAGTGTCCGGTCAGCGGCCCACTCCAGCGTGACGATGTGCGTCTCCTTGCTGTCGTAGAAAACCTCGGATTTGCCCTGCGGGTCGACCTTGTAGATAATGCCTTTTGGTCCGGTCCCGACGAACACGTTGTTCTGATTGTCTACTGCCAGGGACCAGATATACTTCTCCGCAGGATCAAAGAAAACCTGCGGATTCGGACCGTTGTCGAACCGGTAGACCTTGCCGTCCGGCGAGGACGCCGCGTAGAGACGATTGCCGGAATCGAGGGCGAGAGCATGGACGCCCGCCTCTGCCAGCTTGGCCCACTCGGCGCCCTGCCCGTTCGCACCTACTCGGAAGATCCTGCCCTGATTGCCGGTGGCGACATAAACGTTTCCCGCCTGATCGGCTACCACCGAATGAATGAACGCCTCACGGGTATCGAGAACCTGTTCAAGCGCCGGCGCCAGGACTATGCCCCCTTCCCCGGTTATCGAAACTCCTTTGAGATCGCCTGCCAGAAACTCGTCGGGAGTCGAAACGGTCCAGTGATTTGGCTGGGTTGCGAAAACGGCGTGAGAGGTCCAGACGAAGAAGCAGAGTAGAGTCAGTCTTTTCATGGTTGGGTTACGAGTTTTCGAGTTGCGGGTTACGGGTTTCGGGTTGCCGGTCGAGGGTCGACCACATGTCGGTAGTTCTCCGGTCTCCAGTCTGGCAACAGGTGACCCGGAAAACGGTAACCGGTAACTCGTAACCCGCAACCCGTAACCTGTAACTAGCTCTTAATGTTGATTGTTATGACTTTCTGACCATTGAGCACGAATTTCGTCGGCGAGAGCTCGTGTTCGACGTAAATAACCTTGTTGATGGTCTTCACGTCGCCGGAAGTCTTTTCCGACCTATAAAGCGCCAACAGGGATGGAGGGAGATCGGGCAGAGCTTCGCCTCCGATAAGGGCGCCCGGCTGGTCGCGATAGAGCCGAATGTAGAGGCGATCGTTCTTCTTCAGATTGTTGATAGCCCTTACAAGCTGCTGGAGGCTGGTCGGAACGAACTCCAGTTCGGAGTCCGCGTCGTTCTTCTCGAAGGAGGTCCCGTCGCCGACCATCAGTTTAAGAGGTCCGGGGGCGATATCCTCGGGGATTTTGATCGGGTACTTTTCGGCCATCAGTTCGCCGTTTGGTTTTCTAAGAAAGACCGTCAGGTTCACTTCTTCGCCCGGACGAGCCTCCAACTTGTCGTGCCAGACCTTTTCCAAAATAGCTTCACGGGTTTGCTCGATCGCGCTGATCTCGATGTTCATCTTCTCCATGACGAGGTTTTCAAACCCGCTATTGAGCAGAAAATGAACGGGGGAAGCGGCCGCCAGAGCGGCAAATGTCGTGGAACTGGCCAGGTCCGATACGCTGTTCTCAAAAACGATTTCCGGCTGATCTTTGACAGTAATACTGCACTTCAGCTGCAGGGTCTGCCCTCCGATCGCCCGCTCCGACGCAACAATGCCATTCTGCACGGTAAACGCCATCAAAAACGGAGTCAAGAAGGTGTCGTTAACCACCTCATAGTCATACTCGATGATTTCGTTTCTGCTGGTATTGACCTTCAGGTGGACGGGGATCATCTTCGATTTTTCGCCGGTCACTCCCATGATCCCGGTAGCCCGGTCTTGTCTGATGGTTCCGACAGACTGTGTCGTGGCCGCGACTTTCATGCTGACCATCAGCGTGGGAATGACGGTAATCACGGCGGCTTTGCTCATGGGCAGGTCGGTGTACCCGATACTCAGGAAGGGGTGTCCGAAGGCATAGACGCTGTTGCCACTTACGTGCGTGACCGTGCCGGTCGCACTGACATCCATGTCGCCGCGCACCAACTGCACCGCCACGGTGGAGCCGGGCTCCAGTCGGCCGTCATCCGTCGGATCGGCGGCCATGCCTCCTATTCCGCTGACCGGCTCAAGGCCAAGCGCCCTGAATTGCGGGGCAAACTGCTCGATCACCTGAGGAGAGAAGCCGGAGAGATTCAAAGGCGTGGCAATGCGCCTCAGGCTCGAGGCATTGCCTAACCCATTCCCGGTCGAAGCGACGGCCCAGGAGCCGGGAAGAAGGTCTGCAAGGTGCGTGGAGGCCTTCAGCCACTGTCTCGGGTCCGCATGGACAACGGACGGGGCGGACGTTGCCGGCCGTTCCTTGAAGATATCCACCATCTGCTGAATAGGAGTAATGCCGGCGATCGGCTCCTTGGAAAAGGGGAACGCGGCGGCGACCGCGCCGACCAGCTTGTCGTCGATGTAGACTGGACTGCCGCTCATGCCGGCAAAGACGCCGGTGCGATCCAGTTTGGGCCCGGCGAGCCGGGCGAGGATCATATCCTGCTTGGCGCCGACGTTCTTGAGAACGCCGAGAATCTCAAACTCGAATCGCTCAACCTGGTTGCCCTCGAAGGTGGTTTTTCCGTACCCCTTCAGGCCCGGCTTGACCTGTTCAAGTGGAAAGAAACTGGACGACTGGGCAAGGAGCCCGGTGACGAAAAACAAGCACGCAACCAAGGCGACGCCCGGCGAAAAGGACTTCATTCTGGCAAGAACCTCGTTATCTGAAATGATTTGGCGCTGTCAAGTATACCGGCCGAAAACCGCGCCCGTCAAGGAACGCAGGCCCGTCGACGTTCAGCGGTCACCGTTCTCGGTTCACCGTTCGGCAATTCTTCGTTGCCCTGTTGGTTACGTTGAGACGGCCAATGGTGAACGTCGAACGGTCAACGGTGAACGCTGAACGCCGAACGTCGAACGGAATTTTCAAATTTACCGGAGACGATAATGAGTTTAAGATGTGCGACAGGAACGAGGATTAACAGCTGTGGCTCATGGGCCTCGAGTGCCGGGCAGGAGGAAGTTAAGGACCTATCTTCGGGTCTTACTCCCTTCCGTCATCGCCTTTCTCATCGTCTTTCTCACTGTCGTTGGATATATCTCCTACCATATTATTTTCCCGGAAGTCTCCACTGAAGGGAATCCTGTTGATTATTCACTGCTTCAGTACAAAGAAGTTCAGGCGCCTTACTCAGGCGGATCTGCATGGTTCCTAGCGGGTAATCCCGGGGCTCCGGCCGTCTTCCTGTGCCATGACTACGGTTTTAACCGGATGTCCACCGTGAACCTCGCCAACAGTCTTCACGACCAGGGGTACAACCTGTTCATCCTTTCCCTCAGGGGTCACACCGGAGGGTCGTCAGTTCCGACCTCCTTCGGTTTGCTCGAAGGATCCGACCTGGCCGCGACAATCGATTCGGCCTTGGTCCTTAGTGCGGTCGACCGCACCCGGGTCGGGGTATGGGGCGTCGGGCTGGGAGCGCACGCCGCGCTCCGGGCCGCGCTCATTGATCCCCGAATCAGAGTCCTGGTTCTCGACTCCCCTTACCCTTCGGTCTATGACTTCATCGACTATCACGTCACCAAACGGATAGGCTTCCAAAGCAAGATCTTCGGTGGTTCTGTCGGGCTGGTTTCGGCCGCCTTGAACATGACGACTCCGCTGGCGTTTTACGAGCACGTGACACCGGCCTCGTTGCAGGGTCGCGCAGTACTCTACGTAGTGGGGCGCGACAGCCCGTCCTTCGTCGACTGGACAAAACAGCTGCATGACGAGACTCCCGGCGAAAAGCAACTGGTGCTCCTCCCTCGAAGCCGCCGCTCGGTTCTCCAGACACCGGAATGGAACGCGTACGACGAACGGGTGGTCGCGTTTGTCACGAACCACCTCCCGGTAACAGTGGAACGCGAGCCTTCCTCCCAAAGCCCGACCCGCGATCGCCAGAAGAGAGTGGCAGCAAAACAGGCTAAGAATCGATAACCCTTCCGCGGCCTGCCGCTGCCCCGTATAAAGCAGGGGGAAAATACATGACAACTTACGCCACGCGACTGAGCAGCTGGATCCTGACGCTCACCTGCTTCACCTTGCTGGCCCAAGCCCAGCAGAACTGGGAAAACCCGGTCAAGAAACAGCTGCGCGAGGGAAAGCCGGTCGTCGGACTGACCGTCACGATTCCCAGTCCCGACGTCGCTCTCCAGGCGGCCCGCCTGGGTTTCGACTTCATCTGGATCGAGATGGAGCACAGCGGTATCACGCTCGAATCGCTTCGCAGTATCATTCTTGCGACGAACGGAACGGCCTGCATGCCGATCACGCGCGTCCCAGTGAACGAGCTCTGGACAGCCAAACGGGCGTTGGACGCAGGAAGCATGGGGGTTATCTTTCCCTTCACCTCCACGCCCGAGCTCGCCCGTCAGGCTGTGGCGGCCTGCCACTATCCGCCGTTAGGGCTGCGCGGTTTCGGGCCGGGGCTGGCCTCCCTTCGCTGGCCGGCACCCGAAGGGTACCGGGCTTTTGCCGATGAGAACGTGCTCGTTGTCGTGATTATCGAGCAGGCGCAGGCGGTGGAGAGAATAGAGGAAATCGCATCGGTCAAGGGTGTCGACGTTCTTTTCATAGGACCAAACGATCTGTCCTTTTCACTCGGTTTACAGGGAAGGCAGGACGATCCAAAGCTTCGGGAGGCGATCGCAAAAGTCCTCGCGGCCGGGAAAAAGCACGGCGTTGCGGTTGGGCGAACCGCCGGCCCCGAGCAGATTGCCGGGTTGATCAAACAAGGCTTTCAGTTCTTCCAGGCGTCGAGCGAACTAGGCATGATGGCCGCCGGCTCGAAGAGCATTCTGGAAGCCGCCGGCAAGACCGCCCCGAGTAAAGACCGGCCCATGTACTGAGGCTGACCGCTGCCAGCTGACCGCTGACCATGAAAGATGCGTTTGGAGGGAAATACAAATGAGGAAGCTATTCGTCGTCTTTTTTGCGCTTTCCCTTGTCACCGGCCTGTCGGCCGAGAACAAGAAAGTGGTCATCACCACGAAAGGCAGTTGGTATTCGCCCTTTGGACCGGCTGAGATCGCTGAGTTGAAAGCCGCCGCTCCAGGTTTGACACTCGTCGTTCCCGCTGAAGGCCAGCTGATGAATGAGCTGGCTGACGCCGATGCGGTGCTGGGGAGCGTCACCCCCGAAATGATCCGCACCGCCAAGAAACTGAAATGGGTGCAGGTGGGAGTGGCGGGCGTTGAGCGTATCCTCACGCCGGATCTCAAGAACAGCGAAATCACTCTGACGAACGCCAAGATTGTCCAGGGACCCGAGATTGCCGACCATGCCATGGCCATGTTGTTGGCTCTCACACGGCAGCTCACCCGCGCAATCAGCGGCCGTGAGAAGCAGGAATGGCCGACCCAGGAGTACCGGCCGCTCGAGCTTCAGGGGCGAACGGCCGTTGTTGTTGGAGTGGGAGGTATCGGAACCCAGATAGCTGTCCGTGCCCACGCCTTCGGCATGCAGGTTATCGGCGTTGACGTCCGCGACATGCCCTATCTGCCTTTCATGACGAAATGCGTGCGTCCCGATCGGCTGGATGCCGTGCTCCCGGAGGCCGACGTGGTCTTCATCGCGGCGCCGCACACGGAAATGAGCGAAAAGATGTTCAAGGGCCCTCAGTTCGGGCTTATGAAGAAGAACTCTTTCTTCATTGCGGTCTCACGCGGCAAGCTCTACGACGCCGATGCGTTGGTCCAGGCGCTGTGGAGCAAGCACCTGGCAGGAGCGGGCCTCGACGTCACCGATCCCGAACCGCTGCCCAAGGGTCATGCCCTCTGGAAACTTGAAAACGTCATCATTACGCCACACATAGCCGGGCGTTCCGACGGCGAACATCGCCGGTACATGGAGCTGTACAAAGAGAACCTGCGACGATTCGCGAACGGCGAGCCGCTGCTCAATGTCGTCGACAAGGAAAAAGGATACTGATCGGTTATCGGAGAACAGAAGTCAGAAGTCGGAAGTCAGAAGTCAGAAGTCAGAAGTCAGGAGTCAGAAGTCAGAATGGGAACGTAGAACTGTTTTTCTTCTGACTTCTGACTTCTGACTTCTGACTTCTGACTTCTGACTTCTG
>Ga0105092_10000587_pt1 | contig 19095 bp, 17 predicted proteins | sample PPLLak2March2015_FD_87021 | JGI IMG/M metagenome (GOLD analysis project Ga0105092, IMG submission 87021) | Freshwater sediment microbial communities from Prairie Pothole Lake near Jamestown, North Dakota, USA - PPLs Lake P7 Core (1) Depth... | ecosystem: Environmental > Aquatic > Freshwater >... | reverse complement strand
CGAGAAGGACGAGCCGTGCGGCGGCGTATCCAGCAGCGAAGACGGTCGTCGATTCAGACGGGCCGTGGGCCAGGGAGGCGGCGAGTACGAGGACAGCAACCATCTGGGCCGCCGACCACAACCTATAGAAGAGATCGTCGGTGTCGTAACGATCGGCGTAGAAAGTGTTGCTTGCCCAGAGCCACCACAGCAGGGCGAAGTAACCGAAGAAGGACCACAACCCTGTCCACGACGTGTCGGCGAGGAGACGTCCTCCGAGTACTGCGATGGCCACCACAAAGGCGAGGTCGTAGAAGAGCTCGAGCCAGGTCGCTGTTCGATGCCCTCCATCGCCCATCGTCTGAAGACGTGGGGGAGCAATCCTGGCCATCCGCCCCGCCCTTGGCTCGCTCACTTCGATCTGCTCCCTGGGCCTGGTCACGACATTCGAACCATTGGACAATATCCGGCGTCGACCCGGCGTCCGCGGGGGCGGGGCCAATGCGGCTCTAATCTGCCTCACATGAGCGCCTCGCCTCAGCCCTACATGCCGCGCATGGTGCGGGACTGGGACGCGGAGGCGCCTGGCCAATTGCACCAGTGTCTCGAAGGGTCCATGGTCTTCGTTGACATATCGGGGTTCACTGCGATGTCCGAGCGCCTGGCCAAGCATGGGAAGCTCGGGGCTGAGGAGCTCACTGCGGTGATCGCAGCCACCTTCCATGAGTTGCTCGCTGCCGCCTACTCCTTCGGAGCCAGTCTCCTCAAATTCGGCGGGGATGCCTTGCTGCTCTTTTTCGCCCGTGACCGGCATGCGATTCGTAGCTGCGCTGCGGCCCGGGCCATGCAACAGCGGCTGGATGAGGTGGGCGTGTGTGTCACCAGTGCCGGCAAAGTCACATTGCGGATGTCAGTCGGCATACACAGCGGCATGTTCGACTTCTTCCTGGTGGGAGGATCCCATCGAGAACTGATCGTCTCCGGCCCCGCAGCCACTCGCACGGTCGAAATGGAGGGCGCAGCGCGAGCTGGTCAGGTCTTGCTCAGTCCGGGGACCGCTTCCGCGATTCCGGCAGCGAACAGGGGACGGCCTTCGGGCCCTGGTGTTCTGCTCAGGGGGGCGATGGAAGTGGAGAGCTCGCCCCGACGTCACGTCGAATCGTCGCCCGATGAGCTCGCCCAGTTCGTCCCGATCGGTCTTTGCCAACTGTTGCTGAGTGGCGAGGTAGAGCCTGAACACCGACCGGCCACGGTGGCCTTTCTCCAGCATCACGGTCTCGACGACGTCATCGAGCGTGATGGTGCCGAAGTGGCCGCGGAACGGCTGGATTCGTTGATCCGAGTTGTCCAGGAGGCTGTCGACGCGCGTTCCATCACCTTCCTGGCGACCGACATCGCGACCAACGGAGGCAAGATCATCCTCACCGCCGGTGTTCCGTCGACCACGGGCAACGACGAGGAGGAGATGTTGCTTGCCCTGCGCCGGGTGATCTCGGGCGGCCCAGCTCTCCCGATATCGGTCGGAGTCACCTGGGGTCGGGTATTCGCCGGGGAGGTCGGCACGCCCTATCGCCGCACTTACACAGTGATGGGTGACACGGTGAACCTGGCGGCACGACTAATGGCGCGGGCGCCGGCAGGTGAGATGTACGCCTCAGCTGAGGTGATCTCAGGGTCACGAACCACTTTCGATCTGAGCACCCTCGAGCCATTCATGGTCAAGGGCAAGAAACACCCGATCAATGCGGTGTCGGTCGGTGATCCGCAGGGGAGCAAGAGCCGGCGGGCGGGCGGTGGGCTCGCGCTGATAGGGCGTGACCAGGAGCTAGCACTTCTCACTGCCGCCTGGGAGAGGGCTCGAGCCGGCAACGGTCAGATGGTGGAGCTCGCGGCGGATGCCGGCATGGGAAAGAGTCGCCTCGTCGAAGAGTTCCTGGCCACCACTCAACCGGACCGGGTGATCAGCACCGAATGCCGCCTCTATCAATCGGCAACCCCGTACTTCCCGTTCCGGGAGCTGCTGGCCGAAGTCTGGGGACTCACGGACCTGAATCCCGATGCCTCGGAGAAAGCCCTGTTCGAGCTGGTCGACACCCTGGCACCAGAGTTGGGCCCGTGGCTGTCCCTGATCGGGCTCGCGTTGGGTCTGGAGATCGCCGACTCTGTCGAGGTATCGCAGCTCGAGGATCAGTTCCGTCCGGTCCGTGCCATGACTGCGATCGGTGCCTTGCTCGAGGTGACGATGAAAGACCCTGTCGTGTTCGTGGTTGACGACACGCATTGGATGGACGAGCCATCGAGGGACCTGCTGGCAAGCCTGGTTTCCGGTTTGGACCGCTATCCATGGATGTTCGTCCTGACCCGGTCACTTGGCGCCGATGGATTCCTGGCACCGGAGTCTCCGTCCGTGACCAGGGTCGAGCTCCATCCGTTGGGCCTCGATGATGCAAGAAACCTCATCTTCAGCGCCACAGAGGAAGCACCGCTGCCCCCACAGCAAGTGGAGCAGCTGGCCCGGCAGGCGGATGGGAACCCACTCTTCCTGATCGAGTTGCTGCAGGCCCTCCGTCACAGCGGGTCACTCGAGGAGATCCCGCAGTCCGTGGAAGCGATGATCGCGGCCCGCATCGACACCTTGCCGCTCTCTGACCGGAATCTTCTCCGCCGTCTCTCGGTCCTCGGTAACGGGTTCGAACTGGAGCAGGTGTCGGCTGTGCTCGGGATGGACGGGGAGATCCCGCAGGATCAAACTCGCTCACTGCAGAGGCTCTCCGACTTCCTGACCGTGGACAAGTCGGGACGGGTCGATTTCCAGCATTCTTTGATCCGCGACGTGGCTTACGACGGGCTTCCCTACAAGACCAGGGAACGCCTCCATGCCCAGGTGGGCGACGCGACCTTCGCCGCATGCCGGGGTCGGCCCGAGGAGTTTGCCGAGATTCTCTCGTTGCACTACTTCTATGCCAAACGTTGGAGCCGCACATGGCGTTTCTCTCGGATGGCGGGCGACCGCGCCCGGGAGATCTACGCCAATCACGAGGCGGCTGCCTTCTACGAGCGGGCTCTCGTCTCGGCCCGGCATCTCGACTGGGTCACGCAGACCGACCGGGCCGAAGTGCTCACCGTCCTGGCCTCGGTCCTGTACGAGGCCGGCTCGTTCGACGGGGCTATCACGTCCCTGCGCGAAGCCGCCCGGCTCATCGACGACGACCCCGTTGCCCGGGCCGACCTACGTCTCTCATTGGCCCGCTGCTATCAGAAGATTGGGGCCCTGTCGCAGGCGCTGCGCGAGACCGCCCTTGGCTTGAAACAGGTTGAAGGGAGTGCCCTTCCCGAGGCGAGGAGGGCGACTGCCCGACTCCGTGCCTTCCGCACCGGGGTCCTCTCCGATCAGTTCCGACCCAGGATGGCGCTCAAGGTGGGTCTGCTGGCGGTCGAGGAGGCAGAAGCCAGTGGGGAGATGGACGCGCTGGCACGGGCCTACACCAAGATCGACGAGGCCTACCAGATCCTGGGTTTGCGCCACGAGGCCGTCCACGAGGAGAGGGCCCTGGAGATCTTCGAGGAACTCGGCGATCTGTCCGGCATCTTGCTCCTTGCCATCAACCTTGGGGTTCAGGCGTATGCCGACGGGCGCTGGAATGAGGCCATCACGATGTACTCCAAGGCTCAGGAGGTGAGCCGGCGCAGCGGGAATATCGTCGCCGAAGGTGCGGCGGCGGCCAACCTCGGCGAGGTCCTGATCAGCCGCGGACAGCTGGAGGATGCGGAGACCGTACTGCAGGAGGCGAGACGAGTGCTGCGCGGACAGAAAGTGATCGCGTTTGCTCTATTCGCCGAGACGCAACTGGCGAGGCTCATGATGGAGCGAGGCGAGAATCAGAGGGCGGCGGATGCCCTGAAACAGGTCATCGACGAGGCCAACCGGATTGGACAACCCTTCTTCGCGGTCGACGCCGCGGTTCATCTCGCCGATGCCCTCACACGGTCAGGAGACCCGGAGCGCGCCCTCGAGGTAATCGATGTAGCCAAGGACCTGGCCGGCGAGGACGCGGCACTTTACGAAGTGCCCCTCGAACGTTTGCGGGCCGGGGCTCTAATCGCCATCGGCCGATCCGACGAGGCGATTGGTCACGTTGAGCCGGCGTTGGCGAGCGCCCGTGAGCAACGCCTCGTCTACGAAGAAGCCCTGCTCCTATGCCTCAAGGCAGAGACAGGCCTCGACAACGGCGATGCCTTCGAGGAGGCGACCCGCCTCCTCGAAGACCTAGGAGCTTCTGCGGCTTACGTCCACCGCTTGCCGTCACCGAAGTTGTAGACGACATCGACCTTGATGAAGGTGCCCGGTACGATGCCGAGATCGATGAAATCGAGCAATCCTGTGACACGGCTGCTCGATTCGATGAGGCACGAGGTGTGGCCGGCGGGCACGTAGTCGAAGGGATCGACCGGATCCGAGACTGTGCCGACTGGCAGACTGCCGTCTTCATCACGCGGGTCGCTGAGACACCACGGCATCACCCTCTTGGGATCGCCCACATGGTCGTCGTAGCTGAGCGTGCGGTGTTGGTCCTCTCCAGCATCGACGTCAGGCGCGGATTCGAATTGCCAGGTGATCACCTCGAGGAATTGCGCAACGGTGTCGGGGTTCTCGTCGACTGGCTCGGTGATGAAGTCGACGAAGAGCTCATCTCCTTCAGCGCCTGCGTCGAAGGTGAACAAGAGCCCGTCGGTCGGGCCCTTGCATTCGCCGTTGGTGTCGAAACCGCGGGTAACGCTGAACGTTGCGTCCTCGCCGTCGATCAAGAGCTCGTTCTCGGTGCAGGCGATCTCGCCATCGAAGGCGTCGACCACACGGAACAGGCTGTCGTCGGTCCCGAGTTCGACGCCCTTGGGCCCGGGAAGTGAGCCGTTGAATCCGCCCTCCAGCGAGACGACGCCTTTGGCCGGCGGCACGTTGGCGCTCGGCTTGATGACGATGGTGTCGAATGGCTCGTCTATCGGAAAGGCCTGCCAGGTCCCAGTTCCCGGATCGTCGGCGGGGTCCAGCCAGAGGATCACTCGCTCATTGTCACTGCCACCCGAGTCCGGCCCACAGTCCGAGGCACCGCTGCAAGGCACTTGGACAGTGCCCACTACCGAGTTGCCACGTCGTAGCTCGAGGGTCGCTTCCCCGTTGAACTTGAAACCCAGATCGATCTCGGCGTAGTCAACTGCCCTGCCGTCGAGTGCACCGGTCAGACTGAGGGTCAAGGCCTGAGCCTTGTCCTTGTTGATCCGGGCGCAGGGCTCTCCGGTCCCCTCACCGGTCTGGCCGACACCAATTCGGTGACCCACCAGGCCGGGGAAGGGGTTCTTGTTGGCTGGTGTGCCCGACGCGGCGAAGCTGACCAATGAGGCGCCGGCGGACGTGAGTTTGCAGTTGGGTCCTGCGGTCAGGGTCTGGATCTGATTGGATCCAGCGGTCGGCACGAAAGTGACTCGATCGCCGTCCGAGTCGAGATGGAGGCGCAAGACGCCGAGTTCTTCGATTACGGGACCATCTCCGAAGGCGGGGACCATCAGTAGCGAGACGGCCGCCACAACTCCCGCCGCCCCAGCCAGCCACCAGCGTCGTCGCCGTTTCATCTTGCCTCCCATTTGCTCATGCGTGCATCGGGGCGAATTGGCGTGCGACAACCATGCCCCAGACCCTCCGCCCGTTCGCATGACCTTACCCGGCGCCGTGGATGTCGTGTGCAGCTTCTGAGAAGTGGCGCGATCATGACGGTCATGCCAGGAGACCTGAGCCCCGCCGAGGTTGCCGACCTCTACATCCTCCCTTCAGACCAGTTCACGGCCGCTCGAGATGCGCTGTCGCAACGACTCAAAGCCGAGGGTGACGACGAAGAGGCGAAACGGGTAGCCAAGCTGCGCAAGCCCTCGGTGGCGGCCTGGGCCCTCAATAGGGCCGCGCGAAGCAACCCCGAGCTCGTGGGCCGGCTGATCGACAGCCACAAGATGCTCCGACAGGCGGGGTCGAGGCAGGCGGTCGAGGAGGCATCGGTCACACGCCGACAGGCCGTCGCGGCCCTGACCGATGCCGCCATGGCGGAGTTGGACAAAGGATCGCTGCAGACCCGGGACCGCGTCAATCGGACGTTGCTGGCAGTCGCTACCGATGCCGAGGGTGAGGCCGATCTCGGCGCCGGGACCCTGGTGCGGGAGCTGGAGCCGTCTGGCGGCGGTTGGGGTGAGATGGAGCTGCCCGCGGTGCCGGAGCCAGATCCCGCTGAGCAAGATGCTCGGGCTGCCGATGAAGCCCGAGAGCGTGCCCGGGCGCTCGACATCGAAGCCATCGACGCCGAAGCCGAGGTCGAAACCGCCAAGCAGGCTCTCGCCGAGGCGAGACGTCGAGCCAAACAAGCTCGGTCAGCAGCGGACAAAGCAGCCGAGAAGGCTCGTCAGGCAGAGAAGAAGACCTCGGGCTGAGGCCTGGGGGTCTTCCCCGGTTGACATTTCGGCCGGCGGTCGATACTCACATCCGGGTGGAACGTGCTGGCAATGAGAAGGACCTCGAGCTGGCGCTCGAGGTGGTCACCGAGGGCCGCAAAGGGCTCCGCCGAGTGCGGGGTGATTTCTCACTGGAAGCGGCCGACGCCGAGGAGGCCGAATCGGTCCGTTCCAGGTCGCGTGAGTGGGTGCATGGCTCAGGGGTTCAGGGTTTGGGGATCGGAGACAAGCTCACCCATGGCGAGCCCACGGGAGAGTTGGCATTGCGGGTCTACGTCGAGAAGAAGAAGGCAAATGCGATGGTCGCCAACCCGGTGCCCAAAGTCGTGGTCGTTCCCGGTGTCGGGGAGCGGATCACCGATGTCATCGAATTGGGGCGGGTCGTCCCCGAGCTGTTCACCGAGCGGGTCCGGCCCGCGATGCCGGGCTCGGGTCTCAGCCACACCGCGGTCACGGTCGGCACCTTCGGTTGCCTGGTGCGCAAGAAGGGGGACTCGACCGGCCTCTACGTATTGAGCAACGCCCACGTCCTCGCCAACGAAGGTTTGGCGGCGCCCGGCGACGGGATCGTTCAGCCCGGATCGCTCGACGGGGGCACGTCGGACGGGGACTCATTCGCGCGCCTCACCGACTTCGTGCCATTCGAGTTCTCAGATACGAGCTTCCCGAATCTGGTCGATGCCGCCATCGCCAAGGTTCGGCGGCGCACCTGGGTCGGCCCGAAATTGCGCATCCTCGACATCGCTCCGGCCGGCGTGAGCAAGACGGTGCGCAGGGGCATGCACATCAAGAAGGTTGGCCGGACCACTGATTACACCACGGGCGTCATAGCCGACGTTCACCTCCGCCTTGCTCTCAAGTATCACCGGCCGTCGGGCTCGGGCCGAGCACGAGTTGGGTTCAGAGACCAGGTCCTATGCACCCGCTACAGCGCCGGTGGGGACAGCGGGTCGGTGATCTTGAACAACAACGACAAGGTCGTCGGCCTCCACTTTGCGGGCGCTGCCTCGGGGAGCGTCTTCAATCGGATTACACATGTGCTCGAATTGCTCGACATCGAGGTGGTGTGATGGCCAGTCGCAACCATGTCCAGCGCGCCATCGAGTTGTACCAGGAAGAGCTGGCCCGATACCCGAACGTGACGGGGATAGGAGTCATCCCGGTTACGGATGACCCGGATAGCCCGGCCGACCTCGCTGTCGCGGTCTATGTCACAAGGAAGGTGCCCCGCGACGAGTTGAAGGCTGGTGAGCGCATTCCGCCCACCCTCGAGATCCCGAGCCGAGATGGGACACAGAACGTTCCGACGAGGATCATCGCGACAGGGGAGTTTGCCCTCGAGGACCAGTTCGACATCGAGCCTGCATAGGCATCGAGAAAGGAGGGCTGTCATGCCCGATGGCAACGAGGTTGTGGACAAGGACACACCGGTTTCCAGCTTCGACGCGGGGGAGGAATCGCTTTCCGACGAGATCTCAACCGGCGAGGACGATCACGTCGAGAAGACTCCGCGGAGCGGGTTCGAGAAGGTCGAGGGCTACAAGGCCCCTAAAGCCCCAAGCCACAGCAAGTTCTCACCGGAATCGGTTGGCGGTGTGTTGTCGATCCCTGACGAGACCACACAGTTGCCCGACATCGGCGAGGCATCGTTCGGCCCGCCCGACGCCCGGGCCGAGACGGTGCACGGCGCCGACGATCGGTTTCAGATCACGAACACTGCCGCGTACCCGTGGCGTGCCCATGCCTCTCTGCGTATCACGGCGGCGGACAACTCGGTGTGGATCGGAACCGGATGGTTCGTGGGGCCGAGGCTGTTGGTGACCGCCGGTCACGTCGTCTATATCAAGAACAGCGGAGTCGCCGGTCGTGATGGCTGGGTGCAGAAGATCGCCGTTATGCCAGGCCGAAATGGAGGAACGCTTCCGTTCGGGTCAGCGACGACCTCCAACTTCTGGTCGGTGGTGGGGTGGGCCACCGATGGCGATGGCGAGTACGACTACGGCGCCATCGTCCTGGGAGAGTCGCTTGGTGACAGGACTGGCTGGCTCGGGTTTGGCAACTGGCCGAGTCTCGACGGGGTCCACGCCAACATCTCGGGGTATCCAGGTGACAAGCCGGCGGGCACCCAGTGGTATGCGGCCCGGACGATCGACTCCGCGAGCACCCGCAAGGTGTTCTACGACATCGACACCGCCGGCGGCCAGAGTGGATCCGCCGTCTACCGGTTCGCCAATGGGTCCAGATACGGGATCGCCATCCATGCCTATGGGGGCGCCACGGTTAACTCGGGCACACGCATCAGCCAACCGGTCTTCAACAACATCAAAGCCTGGAAGGACGCGTCCCAGGCGTGACCGGTGGAGGCACCCGGGTCGACGGACGTTCCCATCTCGCCGACGACAGCCCGGTGATCGAGGCACGGGTGTTCTTCGGCACTGCTCCGGTGCCGATGCCTGACATCGCCACTCTCACCGATGAGGACGGCCGGTTCTCGCTTTACGCGCCGGCCCCGGGAATCTACGAGATCGTCTGCCACGCCGATGGTCTCGACCCGGCGACGCGTCACATCGACGTGGACGGAACCTCTAGCGAAATCGCGGTAGACATCGAGATGGGTTGAACGCCGTCTGAGACCCGGTGTTGTCTCAGGCCAACCGTTCGGCCAGCCGGGTGGCGCCACGATGGGCAATGGCCGCGATCGTGATCATCGGGTTCACCCCCGAGGCAGTCGGAAAGCAGGACCCGTCCATTACGTAGAGCCCTGCTGTGTCATGGGCCTGATTATCGGAGTCGACCACCGAGATGGCCGGGTCGGACCCCATGCGGGCGCTGCCCATCTGATGGAACGAGAAGTAGGACGTCCGATTCGGGCCGTATCCGATGGCGTCAGTGCCGGCCATCAGGGCCTCGATGGTGCCGTTGCCGGGGACCCATCGCACCGGTCGGATCGTCGAGGTGAACACCTCGCTCGCTCCTGCTGCGGCGAGCCATTCGGCGGCCCTTCGCACCCCCTCCCGTACGTGAACCTTGTCGTATTCAGAGATCCGGTATTTCCAGATGGGGCTGCCGTCCCGCCGAATGGTGACGCTGCCATGATCATGGTCGCGGAGCAGGATCCCGGCCACCGCCAGGTGGCCCAGCCCCAGAATGTCGCGCTTGAAGGACGGCCCGTCTTCCCAGCCCACGAACGCGGCGGGGAACAGAGGGTGGACTGGGGCGGTCTCGAACCGGAACCCATAGCCCTGACCATCGAGGTCGGCGAATTCGTCGCTGTACCGGGTCTGAAGCATCCCGTTCCAGGGGTCGACCCGCTCCTCGAATCGCCCCCAAAGAGCTGTCACGGGATGGAGCCTGAGGTATTGGCCGGCAGCACGGCCACCCAGCCCGCTTCGCAGTAGCAGCGCCGGGGTGTTGAGCGCCCCGGCTGCCAGCACCACTGCTCTGGCCCGAACATCGAGCGTGTGGTCACCGACCTGGGCGACGACGCCGGTCACTCGGCCCAGATCCGTCTCGATCAGGCGAACTTCGGCGTCGACGACGATCCGGGCCCCTCGATCGGCAGCATCCTGGAGATAGGTGGCGAGAGTCGATCGCTTGGCTCCGATCCGGCATCCCATGGTGCAAAAGCCGCAGTCCTCCTCGGTGCAGCCGTCCACATTGCGGGGTTGTTCGTCGACGTGCCAGCCCAGATTGCGCAGACCCTTCTCCATGATCTGGTCACGAGCAGAGGGTGCGCCATGTTCCTGGTTGGCTCCCAGCCCCTCATGCACGGCTGTCAGTGATTTGCCGAACCCATCGCCGGTGAACACCTCCGAGAACCCGGCGATGCGGTCCCACTCATCCCGGACAGAATCGGGGGTGGGAAACGAAGTCGTGTAGTTGATCAGCGTGCCCCCTCCGAGCGTGGAACCGGCCAGCATTAGAACGCCGCCGTCTGCGGTTGACTTGAGGCCGCCGTCTAGATACATCGAGCCATACGCGTCGGACTCCAGATGGGTGAAGTCTGACTCGTTGTGATAAGCCCCGCGCTCGAGCACGGTCACAGCGAGACCGGCTCCGGCGAGGACGGCGGCTGCGATGCCACCGCCGGCACCGGAGCCGATGACCACGACATCGCACTCGATCGTCCTGTCACGGTCCACCAATTCGGTCTGGATCCGCTTGGGCGTCATCGGGGGAGGGCCATCCGGTCCCGGGTATCCCATCGCAGCCCAAGCCATCGGCGGGCGGGTGGGGTCGTCGGTGGTGACCCATAGGAAGGCGGCAAGTGTCTTCAGTGCCCGGACACCCTTGCGGACGATCTCGACTCGATTGCCCTCCATGGCGAGCAGGGCGGCAGCCCGCTGGTCGGGAGGCATCTCTGTGAACTTCTTGGCCCGCCGGAAGAGCACCAGGCCACCCGCCGCGGAGTCGAGGAGACCGAGGAACAGCGCGAGATCCTTCCGATCGCGGTCGTGGGGTAGGGCTTCGTAGACGCCGGGAAGCCCTGCCGACAGCCCGAGATCTGCGCCGGGGGTGGTCCAGGCAGCACCGTCGCCCGGGACGGCGGGGAGAATGGTGTCGACCAACAGGTCGAAGGCGCGGCCGTTGGCCGGGCTGAGGCTCACCTCTCCAAAGCTACCTTCATGGTCATCGGGTAGCTTTCCCGTCGAGGTGGATCGGGACGCACTAAGCGACGGTGTGTTCATCCCCGTGGTCATCGGCGCCGAGCGGGTCGTCGACGGGGAGGAGATGGTTCGGGTCACCTATTTTGCCGTCACCACCGACGCCCCAGCAGCGGTGTGGGAGGTGGAGCTGCCCGCCGTGGCGCAGCTCCACGGCATCGGAGCACTCGGTCTGGCCGGTGTCGTCTACGGCGCCCTGCGGGATGTCGGTGGTTCCGGGGCCGACAAGGTGGATTTCGACCTATTCACGAATGCAGATGACGTCGCAGCCATCTTCGCCCTCGAGGAGTCGGGCACGCCGCTGACCGTGCAGGTCGAGGATGTGTGGATGCCACGCTCATGGTTCGACGATGAGCCGGTACGGGGTGACGTCTACCGGGTGGGGTTGGAGGTCTTCCAGTCCGCCTACCGGTACACGGCAGGGACGATCGGGCGAGATCTCCTGTTCGAGATCGACGTGATCGGGCAGGTGATCAGCTCGCCGGCGGAGACCGAGGCCATTACCGAGTGGTCACAGGACCAGATCGAAGCCACCAGGAGGGCATTCCCCGACAAAGAGGTCAAGCTGAGGTGGAGAGAAGATGGCTGAGCTGGCGGTGACCATCATCGATGTCGGATGGGGCGATTCGATCATGGTCGAGTCACGAGACGATGCCGGCGACCGTCGCTTCGGTCTCATCGACTGCAACGACTATGAGCGCCAGCGCACCGCTCTCCCGTTCGTCAAACGCTACTTCGAACGGATCGCTCGTGACTGGCAGGGCACCGAGCACAACTTCGAATGGGTCTTGCTCACCCATGGGCACGCCGACCACGCCCGTGGATTGAAGGAGATGATGAGCACCTTCGGTACCACTCACTTCTGGTACCCAAAGTCGGTGGCCTCGACCACCTACGGTGTCCTGCTCGACTTCGCCAACCGGTCGAACCGGGTGCTCCATCATCAAGCCGTGGACGAGACCAAGATCCTCGCCGCACCGGAGGTCACATTCCACTGCGAGATGCGCATTCTGTGGCCCAACTTCGACCAGATCGACGCGGCCAACGAGAACAACAACTCGGTGGTCCTCGCTCTGACTCTCGGTGAGGTCACGATCGTGCTCACGGGCGACGCTGAAGCCGAGAACTGGCCCCAGATCGTGGGCCGGCTTCCGAGCCACACCACCTATCTTCAGGTGCCGCATCATGGTGGGCGCAACGGCCTGTTCGACCCGAACGACGGGACACCGTGGCTCGATCATCTCAACCCGCGCCATACGCGGTTGGTGATGAGCAGTCACGTCGTGCCTCACGGCCATCCCCATCCGGACGTCGTCACCGAGCTCTCGAATCGCCGCTTCGTCTCCTACCGGACCGATCGCAACTATCACCTAACGCTGAGCACGGCAGGTGAGAAGGTCACGGTGGGATACACCCACGTCAGCGGCCGCCTGCCTCGGTGATGAGAAGCTGACCTAGCCGGTCGGCTCCAGATTGCGGTTGACGCGAAACAGGTTCTCGGGGTCGTACTCCGCCTTGATCCTGCGCAATCGCTCGTAGTTGCCTCGATACGCACTCTCGATGCGGGTCGCGTCGTCATCGGTCGTCTGGAAGTTGATGTAGTTCCCTCCGGTCGAGAACGGTCTGATCCGATCCCACGAGGAGCGTGCCCACTGCTGATGGATGTCAGCGTTGGGATCGGTCGACGGCCATGCCGCTGCGGCTCCGACCACGAAAGCGGCGTCCCGGTTCCCCACCGCCCCGTCGTCCTCGGCATGGTCGTTCACCCCGCCCGCGATGTGAAACGTGATGACCTGTGACATCGAGGATTCGATCTCAGCCGCATTGGCTCGAACGGACTCGAGGTAGCCCTCGCTCAGCTCCGGGATGAACTCGGTTTTCCAGTAGTAGTTGGCTCCCTTCGGCTGAGTTGCATTGAGCATCGACTGTTGCTCGACATAGGTCTTGGGCACGATGAGGTCGGCGATTGGCCGGCCGAAGCCTTTGATCGGGGCAAGGTCCTGCTCTGCTGCATCTGGATCACCGCTGTGGCAGGCGATCATCGCCACGATCGGCTTGCCGTGCCACATCTCGGGGATGAATGGCGCCGGTGGGGCGAGTCGCATCGTGGCGACGAGGGTCAACTCGTTTGGTGCGGAGGCAGTCAGATCGCGATACAGACCGAGCACGTCTTCGGCGTGATCCTCGGCCGGCCATGCGATCAGACCAGCCGTGATCCCGGGCCCTACCTCATGGAGCCTGTAAGTGAACTCGGTGACCACCCCGAAATTCCCGCCGCCGCCTCGGATCGCCCAGAACAAATCAGGATCCGACTCCCGGCTTGCCATCCGCACGTGGCCATCGGCGGTGACGATCTCGACCTCGACCAAGTCGTCGACTGTGAATCCGAAACGGCGCGACAAGTATCCGAAGCCGCCACCGAGAGTGAGGCCGGCCACCCCGGTCTCCGAGACGAAGCCGAGGGTCGTGGCCAGCCCAAGCTCCTGCGTTGCCCGGTCCACATCGCCCAGCAGACAGCCGGGGCCGACATGCACCAGTCGCTGATCGGGATCGACACGCACTTCCCGCATTCGGGCCATATCCAGTGTCACCCCGCGATCGGCCAGGGCCAGACCCGAGATGTTGTGCCCGCCCCCCTTGATCGAGAACAGCAGTCGGTGCTCCCGGGCAAGATTGACCACGGCGGCGACCTCGTCGGCGCCTTCTGGCTGGATGACGAGGGCAGGCTCTTTGTCGATCAGGCCGTTCCAAATCAATGTGGCCTCGTCGAAGCCTGAGTCGCCGGGCCGGAGCCGGCCCTCGTCGGGGATCATCTCGAGGAGCGAAAGATCCAGCTCGACCTCACCGCCCTCGAGGGTTCGAAGGCTCAGCTTCTCAGAGGACATAGGCATGACCCTTTCCTCGCGCAACGGTACAGACAGGCGTTTGTGGCCGCATCGGCAGTGGTATGTGTACGTCCGAGGAGGCCCGCGATGGCGACCAAAACCCTGGAAAAGCTCAGCAAGAGCGAGTTGTACGAGCGAGCCCAGGCCGCTGAGGTCCCCGGCCGCTCCCAAATGGACAAAGGCGAGTTGATCGAGGCTCTCTCCGACGGAGGGCGTGAGTCGAACAGCCAGCCGTCGACTTCGAAGCGCTCGATCTGGAACGGAGCCATAACTTTCGGGTTGATCACCATCCCGGTCGGGCTCTATACAGCCACGGAGGACAGGGACGTCTCTTTCCATCTCCTTTCCGGCAAGGACGAGTCCCGCATTGAGTACAAACGCGTCTCTGCCAAGACCGGTCGTGAAGTCGATTGGGACGACATCGTCAAGGGGTACGAGTACGAAAAGGGCAAGTACGTCGTGTTCACGCCTGAGGAGCTCGAACAGATCGCCCCGGAGAGTGCCCGATCCATCGATGTCGTTCAGTTCGTCGATGAATCCGAGGTGGATCCAATCTTTTTCGAGAAGTCCTATTACGTCGCCCCAGCCGACGTCGCGGTCAAGGCCTACGAATTGTTTGTACGCGCCCTCACCGAGTCCGGTCGGGTCGCCGTGGCCAAGGTGGCCATCCGGGAGAAGGAGCGACTTTGCATCCTCCGTGTCAGGGACGGGATGCTCGTTCTCGAAACGATGAAATGGCCAGACGAGATCCGACAGCCCGAGTTCGAGCAATTGCAGAAGAAATCACGGGTGTCCGCTCAAGAATTGAAAATGGCCCGTCAGCTGATCGACCAGCTGAGCGGTGACTTCGATCCCAAGGTCTTCGAAGACAGCTATCGCCGGCGGCTCGAGGAGGCGATCGAAGCCAAGATCGAGGGGAACGAGATCACGGTGACTCCGGCTGAGGCTCCAACAGAGAAGGTGGTTGATCTCCTCGAAGCGCTCAAGGCAAGCGTCGAGGGGACCAAGACAAGGCGATCGGCGTGACACTCGGCGACCATCCCGACCCCGAGCTCTTGGGCTGAAGCCCGCTCCGGTACCGGGCGCGTCATACCATTCACCCGTGACGGCCGGGCCCAACTTCGCAACGACTCCTTATGAGGAGCGAAGAATCGGGGAACTGAAGCGCTGGAAGCGGCGAGCCAACTTGTTCCTGCTCGGAGCACTCGTCGTCTTCCTCGTCAGTCATTTCTTCGGCGGCGATGGCGGAGTCAATGGCTTCATCCGGGCCGCATCCGAGGCGGCACTAATTGGTGGCATTGCTGATTGGTTCGCCGTAACAGCGCTCTTCCGACATCCGCTCGGCATCCCGATACCGCACACCGCGCTCATACCCAAGAGCAAAGACGAGATCGGACGGGGGCTGGCCGAGTTCGTCCAGCAGAACTTCCTCGATCCGGCCAATCTCGGGGAATGGTTGACCAACGCCAATATCTCGGGCCGGCTGGCAAAATGGCTGGACTCACCAGACCACGGGACTCTGGCAGCGCGTCGAACCATCGAGACCGGATCCACGATCGCCCAGTCCCTCGACGATGAACGTGTCGCATCCGTCATCACCCAGACGTCTCTCGACTGGCTGCGACAGACCCCGGTCACCCCGCTCATCTCCCTGGTGGTGGACGCCTGGCTGAAGGGTGGTCGTACACGCCAGTCGGTGGAAGCCACGCTCCGAGGGCTCGACGTGGTCATCGTCGACAACCTCCCGTACTTCAGGGAGAGCTTCGCCGAGACCTCCCCGTGGTGGATGCCGGCTTGGGCCAGTGAGCTCGTCTTCGAGCGCATCGTCGCATCCTTCCGAATCCTGGTGGACGACGTGGCATCCGACCCGTCGCACCCGGTCCGCGCCGACATCGAGATGATGATGTCGAAGATCGCCGACGACCTCCGCAACTCCGCGGATCTGGCGGATCGAATCGAGGAATCGAAGCTGCACATCCTCGACTCGCCGGAATTGGCTGGCGCTCTCCAGACACAGTGGCAGGTCCTACAGGAGAGTCTGGGCCGTGCCGCCGCCCGGCCTGGCTCGGATCTGGAGAAGCGCTTGGCGGAGCTGATCCAGTGGTGGGGGCATCGCGTGCTCGAGGACGAAGCACTTCGCACGCGTATCGACACGTGGATAGCCGACGCCGCCGAGCGTCTCGCTCATCAGTGGGATGAAGAGGTCATCGGGATGATCGAGACAACTGTGGCCGGGTGGGACGCCAACGAAATCTCCCATCGTCTGGAACTTCAGCTGGGAAGAGATCTCCAATTCGTGCGGATCAACGGAACCGTGGTCGGGGCCCTGGTCGGGATCGCCATCCATGCGCTGCTGGTGCTGACCGGCAACGTCTGAGGGCTATCGAGGCTCGAGACGGAGAGTGGTGCCCAGGGTCTCGGGCAAGAGCATGTTCTCGAGGGATCGGCCCCGGTATTTGCGACGTAAGGCTTCAGACGCCAGTTCGACCGAGTCCGGGTCGTTCGCCGGTAACGCGGTGAACTCGAACCGCGCAGATCCAACTCGAAGGGCGACATCGGGGTCGCTCACAGCCCTCTGGTACCAACGTCCCGATTCGCCCCGAACCGAGCGCACATAGACGTCATCGCCCCCGACGACGACCCAGATCACCGTGGCGGTGATCCGGTCTCCGCGCCTTGTTTCGATGACGACCTCCCGAGCCTCCCCTATCTCCTGAAGCTGCTCTGCGGTCAACGACATTGTCCGAGCCTACGTGCCCGACCGCACGTCAAGCCCTGTGCGCACCGTCCGCACCAGGTCGAACCAGTCTGCGGCTCCGAGCCGAGAAGCCGAGAATCGGCTCGCAATCTGAGAGAGCAGGGCTTCGGCCCCAGCCGCCACTGCCACTGTTGACCTGGTCCGGGGCCCGCCGTGAGCGCCTCGGAGGTCCGGCAGGTCAGGATCGGCGAACCACCACGCAGGCAGGGAGAAGACAAATGCCACGTCAGGTGCCACCTGGACCCAGCTCTCCACTCCTTGGACTTTTGCGACCCAGGTCGGCTGAATAGCGCCCGGGCCGGTGACCATGGCGGCCGTTCCCTCATCAACGACGGTGACGTCCAGGCCGTGTTCGCTGACAACGGTGTGGAGGTCGATGCGTTTGGTGGGGTCGATGGTTTCCTGATCGTGATCCGACGTGACAAGGAGCAGATCCTGGTCCCACCGAATCGCCGAGCCGATCACAGCGAGGGACGAGTCGAGCTCCCGGTATGACTCGATAGCCTCCTCCGAATCCGGCCCGCATGCATGGGCAAAGGTGTCGGGGCTGTTGAGCTGCGCGAAGATCAGTTCGGGTCTTCGATCCAACGCCTCGATCACCCTCGTGGCGACCTCACGATCGGTCACATATCCGAACAGGTCCAGCTCGGTCCCATCCGGTACCAGACCGTCCGGCGGCCAATGTCTCCCTGCAGTCTGAGCCGCCATCACCCCGATGAGGTGCTGATCGCCAACCACCACTTCGCTTTCCCGGTCGAGAAAGGTCAGGGAACGAGGGCCGAGCTCGGAGGCCGGCCGGGCCGCACCATCGACCACCACCAGATTGGTCATGATCCCGTGTTCGATCGGAAGCTTCCCGGTGACGATGCTGGCGAAATTTGGATAGGTGCTGGAACACATGACGCTCGTGGCGCCCCCGGGCCGCACGAGTCCGCCGGCTGCCCAACCTTTCAACGTCGGCATGACCTCATTGGTCACCGACCGAGCCCCCAGCCCGTCTAGGACGAGGACGACGATCGTCACCGGCTCATACGTCGAAGGTCGCTCCGTGCGTTCCGGGCACGATCTCGTAGTCCTGACCTGTTGCTCGTAGCCGCTCGTGCGCTTCGTCGAGCGTCTGATCGCTGTGATCGGGATCGTGATGGAACGTCATGAGGGTCCCAACACCGGTCATTGCGGCGAATGCGAGCACATGGCTGTACGAACTGTGGCCCCACCCAATCCGCTGTGAATACTCCTCGTCCGTGTATTGAGAATCATGGATCAGCAGATGTGCCCCTGCGGCCAGGTCGTAACCGGAGGTCCACTCGGGGTTCTTGGGGAAGTTGTGCATACCCAGTGCGGGCTCATGATCGGGGAGATAGGTGAGGACCCTTCCTGCCTCCTCGAGGCGGTAACCGAGGGTTGGGCCGGGGTGAGAGACCAGGTCGGCGGTGACCTGGATCCCATCGATGTCAAACGTGCCCGGTGGGACGTCGTGAAAGGCCACGTTCGACAGGTCGCGCACCCGCAGGGGGAAGAGCGGCGGGGAAAGATACCGGTTGAGCCGCTCCTTCAGGGTCTGCGTTGTCGAGATCGGTCCCCACACATCGACCCGGATGTCGGGATCGTGCAACGGTGCGAAGAACGGCAACCCCTGGATGTGGTCCATGTGCAGGTGCGTGATGAGAACGTCGACCTGTTCCACCGATTCGACGTTCGCCCCGAGCGCCCGCATCCCGCTCCCGGCGTCGAGGACGAGGAGCCTCCCGTCCTTCCCCAACACCTCGACGGCCGATGTGTCGCCGCCGTATCTGGCTGTTTCCAACCCGGCGCTGGCGATCGACCCCCTGGTTCCCCATAGCCGGGCTCTCAGTCCTCGACCTCCCAGAAGGTGGCGAGGACGCCGAGGAATCTCCCGCCTTGACCTTCGATCGGCAGGGCAGTCACCTCGACTGCCCGCCACTCTCCGTCCATTCCCTGGAATCGGACGGCTCGATGGGCGGGCTTCCTCTTGCTGAGCGCGACCATGACCGGGAAGTCGTAGTCGGGGACCGCTGACCCGTCGAGCTGAGTCACGTTCCATGCCCCTACCAATTGCTCGGCGGCCATCGGGCCGACATCGTCGAAACGCACTCCGAGCAGCCCTTCGGCAGACTCGTTGTAGTAGATGAGGTTTCCCGCTTCATCCATCATCCACATCGGGATGGCCAGGTAGCTGGCGAGCTGCCTGAGGAGGATCATCTCCACAGGCTGTTGCTGATGGGGCATGGGGAGAACCTACCGCCGCCGGCGCTCGAATGTCACCCCGGCAGCAGCCGGTATGTCAGGCCGTCGT
>Ga0105092_10000585_pt1 | contig 19113 bp, 11 predicted proteins | sample PPLLak2March2015_FD_87021 | JGI IMG/M metagenome (GOLD analysis project Ga0105092, IMG submission 87021) | Freshwater sediment microbial communities from Prairie Pothole Lake near Jamestown, North Dakota, USA - PPLs Lake P7 Core (1) Depth... | ecosystem: Environmental > Aquatic > Freshwater >... | reverse complement strand
TTCGACATTCGATATTCGATATTCGATATTCGACATTCTGTCTTTCTTCTTCATCGGGCAGGCTTTTGGTTGCGGCTACGCCGCGCCGTGTAATTCGTGGATAACAAACACGCTAGTCCCACTCCAGTATCGCGCCCCGCGACGCTGAGGTGGCCATCGTGCGGTATTTGCGCAAGTAGGACGGCAAGCCGACGCGCTCGACTGGCTTCCAGGTCTTTTTCCGGGCTGCTATCACGTCATCGCTCAGCTGGACGGTGAGCTCGTGGTTCGGGATATCGATCGTCACGATGTCACCCGGTTCGAGCAAGCCAATAAGCCCGCCGCGAGCCGCCTCGGGGCTTACGTGCCCGATTGAGCACCCACGCGAGCCGCCCGAAAAACGGCCGTCAGTCACGAGGGCAACCTGCTCGTTAAGTCCCATTCCCGCAATCTGAGCCGTTGGGCCTAGCATTTCCTGCATGCCAGGTCCCCCGCGGGGCCCTTCGTAGCGAATGACGACGACATCGCCCGCCTTCACCTTCTTCGACAGTATTCCCTTGGAAGCCTCTTCCTCGCTCTCGAAGATGACGGCCGGCCCGCGGTGGCGAAGCATCGATGGCGGAACGCCCGCTGTTTTCACAACCGCGCCTTCCGGTGCGAGATTCCCGAACAGAATGGCCAAGCCGCCATCCTTCGAATAGGCGGTCTCGAGAGGCCGGATACAGTCCCGGTCCTTGGTGACGCAGTTTGCGATGTTTTCCCCGATGGTTTTTCCGGTGACGGTCTTGCAGTCGAGGTTCAGCGCCCCTGGCTTCTTTGAAAGCTCGTAGAGGATCGCCGAGATTCCTCCCGCCTTCTCGACATCTTCGACGTGGTAGTGAGAGGAAGGGCTGACTTTGCACAGGCACGGCGTCCGCGAACTGACCTCATTCAGACGCTCGAGCGGGTACTCAATGCCCGCTTCATGAGCGATGGCGATGGTGTGGAGGACAGTGTTGGTGGAACCTCCCATCGCCATATCAAGAGCAAAAGCGTTGTCAATGGCCTGTGGGGTCACGATGTCCCGCGGCTTCAGGTCCATCTCTACGAGTTTCATGACCTGGTAGGCTGCCTGGCAAGCGAGCTGTTCCCGTCGCGGGTCGATCGCGAGGATCGTGCCGTTCCCAGGCAAAGCCATACCGAGCGCCTCGCACAGGCAATTCATTGAATTGGCTGTGAACATCCCCGAGCAGGAGCCGCAAGTCGGGCAGCCGAAATCTTCGAGCGTCTTCAGCTCTTCGTCGTTGATTTTCCCCGCCTGGTAGGCGCCGACGCCCTCGAACACCGAAATCAGGTCGATGACGCGCCCGTCCGGTGTCACTCCGGCCTTCATTGGTCCGCCCGAGATGAAGATGGTCGGCACATTCAGCCGCATCGCAGCCATGAGCATTCCCGGCACGATCTTGTCGCAATTCGGGATGCAGATAATAGCGTCCAGGCTGTGCGCCGCAACTACCGTTTCAACGGAATCGGCAATGATCTCGCGGCTGGGGAGCGAATACTTCATCCCCATGTGCCCCATCGCGATGCCGTCGTCGACGCCGATCGTGTTGAACATAATAGGGACGCCGCCCGCTGCTTTAACCGCCTTTCGGACGACCTCGCCGAAGGCGTTCAGGTGGACGTGCCCCGGGATGATGTCAATATAGGAGTTGGCAATGGCGATAAACGGTTTGTGCATGTCCTCGTCTTTAATGCCCGTCGCCTTCAACAGCGAGCGGTGAGGTGCACGTGCGAAACCCTTCTTGATCGTGTCTGAGCGCATTCGGAGATTCTAACATTCATGGGAGAAGCGGTTATACTGTGATTCGTTCGCCGTTCACCGTTCACCGTTCACGGTTCAGCGTTCTGGGTTCAGGGTTCGCGGTTCACGGTTCCGGACCCCACCGCAAACCCAGAACGGTGAACCCCGAACGGTGAACGGTGAACGTCGAACGGTGAACGGACTATGAAACTAGGCATCATCGGTTTGCCCCAGGTGGGGAAGAAAACAGTTTTTCAAATACTGACAGGGATCCCGGCCGAGAAGGCGCCGACCAAGGACGGCATAGCGCATGCGGTGGCTTTGGTACGCGACCCTCGGGTGGACCGGCTCTCGGAGATGTTCCGGCCCAAGAAGACGCGTTACGCCGAGTTCGACATGGTCTTGCCGCCGGACATCGAGCCTGAACAAACGCGGAGTGCGAACTGGCTGGAAGCCATACGAAAGGCCGAAGGTCTGCTGCATGTTATCCGGGGCTTCACGTCCCCAGCGGTCTTTCATATCTCCGGCAGCGTTGATCCGCGGCGGGATATCGAGCTCGTCGAGATGGAACTGCTCCTGGCCGACCTGGACCTGATCGAGAAGCGTCTCCAGCGCATGGCGAAAGAACACCAGAAAAGCAACATCGCGCAGGAGCGGGAGCGACAGGTCCTGGAGCGGGCCAAGGGGCACCTGGAATCGGAAAAACCGCTTCGGACGATGGGGCTGAGCGCGGACGACCTGCGCGCTATTCGCAGCTTGAATTTCCTGACCCTTAAGCCGCTCGTGGCAGCTTTGAACGTCGACGACAACTACGCTGCAGCTCGTGAAAAATACGAGGAACTCGCCAATCAGATGGAGTCAAACGGGGCGACCGCCGTGTTCCTCAGCGCGGCGCTGGAAAGAGAGATCAGCGAGTTGCCGCCCGCCGACCAGGCGCCTTTTCTGGAGGAACTGGGGATAGACGAGCCGGCCGCCCACCGCCTGTCGCGCGCCGCTTTCCGATCGCTCGGACTTTTGAGCTTCTTCACTGTCGGTGAGGATGAGGTGAGAGCCTGGCCCGTTGAAACCGGGGCATTGGCGCCGGAAGCCGCCGGGCGGATCCACAGCGATCTCGAAAAAGGTTTCATCCGCGCCGAAGTCATCACCTATGATGAACTGGTGAAAGCGGGTTCCGAGAAGGCCGCGCACGATGGCAACCTGTACCGGCTGAAAGGCAAGGATTACGAGGTGCAGGACGGGGACGTGCTGCACATCCGCTTCAACGTCTGAGAGCCCGAATTCAATAAAGGGGGATTCTTGAACGGGATTCTGCCCTATCTTCTGGCCCTGATTGTCCTGGTGGTCGCCGCCTCGGTCTTCCTCGCTTACCGGCGGAACCGAAACTGGCGACAATTCGCGACCAAGTACCGCTTTCAGTACCGGCAAAATGCGCTGCTGCGCAATCCGAGAGTCGTCGGCGAGATTCAGGGACGGTCTTTCCGATTGCGCAAGGCGGAGACGAGCTCCGATACCGGCCTTCTGGGTGTCGAGCTGGTCGAGATGAGCATGGGACTGCTCGGCAGGTTGCCGAAAGGACTCGAGATTACCAAGAGCGCAACCTCGTTGGCCGACGAGATCTCCGCCCCATCGATAAAAACCGGAGATCAGGAATTCGATGACGCGGCTTTCGTGAAAGGCAACGATTCGGCTGTAGTACTCGATTACCTGACCCTTCCGCGGCGACTGGCGATCCTTGAGCTATTCGCGTGGGACACCGCCGATTGGGCCGGGATTCGGGATAATCAAGTCGTCTTGATCGAACGCCGCATGGTGAGCGACGCGCAGCACCTGGAAGAGCGGTTCCAATTCCTGTTCGATGTCGCGCGACGGTTGGATAGATAATGACTCCAACCAGACAGTCTTCTGGGGGCTTTTTATCATGGCCGGACTCTCCCGAGTCCGGCAGACGGACGGAACCGTCCGGCCAGAATGAAGGAACTGCAACCAGGCAAAAGTCGCTTGTCTACGCCGGGCTCTCTGCCCGTCTGCCGGACTCTGGAGAGTCCGGCCACGATAAAAGCCCTACCCTTCCTCGAATGCGGTTGCGGCGTCCGGATTCACCACCACCCGCAGCGCCTTCGGCAGCACATCGAACAGCGCCGGGGCTTCCCCGATCACTTCGCCATCGACATTCAGATTGAAATTGGGCTGCGACGAAATGAGCATGCGCTTCGCTTGTCGCACGATCACGTCGCCTCCGCCCGGGTGAATCCCGACCAGGATCTGGGGCAAAACAACCGCGAGTTTCGCCAGGGGCATGGCGGGGACGATCATCACATCCATCAGGCCGTCGTCAAGTTTCGCCTGGGGTGCGACCGGAATCCCACCTCCCATGGTCCTGCCATTGGCGACGACGACATTGTACGCGCCGAACTCCTGGAACTCATCCTCGTCGAACTTCACGCGAAGTTGATACTCCTCCATCTCAGGCAGGGTCCGGGCCGCAGCCACAAAGAAAGCCACTGAACCGAGCCAGTCCTTGCTCTCAGTCGTCAGCTTCTCGTTCGCCTTCGTGACGAACCCTCCTGCTGAGGTATTCAAAAACAGGCTCGAGAGGTCGCGGTTTCGCAATCGCAGGACGTCAACCATTCGACTTTTCCCGGCCGCCAGAATGTCGATCGCCTGATCGTGGTCCGTGGGCATACCAACAGAGTTGGCAAAATCATTGCCGGTGCCGAGCGGAAGAACCCCGAGAGTGATCTCTTCCAGGTGGTCCGCGACCCCGTTCAGGATCTCGTTCAAAGTGCCGTCGCCACCGGCAGCCGCGACGTGGGTGATTCCCTCGCCCACCGCCCGTTTTGCCAGCTCGCCGGCGTCCTTGGGGCCACGCGTCTCCTTGAGCTCAAACGAATCCAGGCGGCCGAGCGATTTCTCAAGCGCCGTAATGTCATCAACGGAACCGGCGTTCGGGTTCACGATTACACACCACTTCACGGCGGGCATTAACACTCCTTATGTCGGGATATAGTCAGAATACCATGGCCGGGGGCGGGGGTAGCCCAAACCACACGGGTCACCTGACCCAAACATCAATAAAATCAATGGCGCTGCGGCCGAATGACTGCTATCCTGATTAGCGGTTCGGTGTCCCCGGGGCAAGGACATGACCGTCCAGCTTCTGCCTTCGCTGGAAAATCCTCTGTTGACTTGGTAGGTATGCTGACAACCATTGGACCCTACCTTCGCTTTCAATGGAAGAGGGCACTCTTTAGTTACAGAACCTGGCGCAACCGGCGTGCAATTGCCAAGGCATACGCCTCGCCTTGGTCGCTGCCGGAGATGCCGAGATGGCTGCTCCGCCCAACGCTGGTGTGCTCGGCTCTCGTGGCGATACTGGCGATAGTTTGTCTCGTCGCTCCGGACGCCAGGCGCGGGGTGTTCCAGGCCGTGCGGGCCGCCTACGACGGTGTGCACGAGCGGTTGAGGAAGCCGGATTTTCCGGAAGCCGGCCCCCGGCTGCCGCAAGACCCGAGCCAGCCAGTTTCTCTTTCGAATTCCCGCCTGACCAGTCCACGGTACCCGTCCGCCACACTCGCTACGACGAACAGCCCGCAAAGCCGCACCAGCACGGACTTGGACCTTTTTAGCGTCGCGAACAAGTCGACCAGAACGATGTACCTGCTGCGACAGGCTGACGGGCAGTCGCGGCTCGTTGATCAGTACTCGATGGCCGTCGGTGAAGAGGATGGGCAGAAGCAGATCGCAGGAGACAAGAGGACGCCTACCGGCTACTACTACATTATCGGCAGGAAGGAAGGGTACGAGCTGACGCCGGAGTACGGTCCCCTGGTCTTTATCCTCAACTATCCGAACGAGGATGATCTTAAAGCCGGGCGAAACGGCGGCGGGATCCTGATTCACGGTTCTTATAAGGGAGCAACTCCGGAACCCACCAAAGGATGCCTGGAACTGTACAACCGTGATTTGAGAAAGCTCGCATCCTTCCTGAAACTAGGCATTGGGACACCGGTTGTCATAGTCGATATCCCCGACCTGGCCGATCCCGCCTCCGTCCCTGATTACTCGCGTCTCACCGCGGAGCGCTCGGCTCTTGTCGAGAACTACCGGGCAGCGCACCAAAAGCTTGCGAGTTTTGTCAGCGGATGGGAAGGGGCCTGGGAAGCGAGAGATATCGATCAATACTCGCGCTTTTACGACACCGCCACCTTTCAGGCCGAAGGTCTGGATTGGGCCGGGTGGCGAGCGCGAAAAGAACGCACTTTCCGCTCCTACCGAAAGATAGAAGTGACGGTTCAGGATGTTGTCCTTACGGAGCTGTCCGATTCGACGGCAACAGTCAAATTTCGCCAGAAGTACGCTTCGGATTCACTCCAGGTTGAAGGCGCGAAGAAGCTCTCTTTGGCGGCGGCCGGCGACGCCTGGAGAATAACCGGAGAGATAGCCATTCCCCAACAGGAGGGTATCCCATGATGTTCTCGAAGAAGCGGGAAACCAAGGAGCCGGAGGAGATCACCAAGGCGGACGACCTGAAGGAGATGCGGAAGATCCTTCAGAGCTTGAGGTCCGAGAAGACGGAGCTCCAGGCGCTGCTCGGGAAATCCGAAAGAGAGCGGTCGAGTCTGATGGCTGAGACGAAAGCGATCAAGGACGTCAAGACTCTTGTCTCGCAGTTGCAGCAAGACTGCGATTCACTCAAAGGGGCACTGGCGGCGAGCGGTGCAAAGGCGGACCAGATCGCTCAGAAAGGCCAGGCGGTTCAGGAATTCGAGGAACGGCTGCAGTCGGTCCAGAAGCACGCCCAAGCCGTAACGGACCAGGGTAAGGTCCTGGAGAAAATGGCTGCCAAGCTCGAGGCCGCCCTGGAGAAATTCCAGAAGGGCGAGTCGGCGGGTTTGCTCCAGCAGGGAGTACGCGCCGCCGCGGAGCTGGAACAGCGGCAGGCGAAGGCCGGGCAAGAGGTAGCAGGCCTGGAAACGAGCGTGAACAATCTCTCCAGGGAGGTCAAGTCGGCCAGCGAAGCGTTGGCGGGGACCCAGGAAACTACGAAACGCATCGATCAAGAACTGCAACGATTCCAGCAGGAAGCGGAAAGCCTGAGGCTCGTTAAGGAGCAGATCGAAAGCGCGAACAATCTCTCCGAGTACGTGAAGGCCAAGATCAGAGCCCTGGAGAACCAGCGGGTAGTCGTGGAGAAAGCCAACGAAGAGGCGGGCCGCCTCAACACGCTGACATGGAAGATCGACTCCGAACTGCGTCAGCTTCAGAGCAAGGTCTCCAAGCTGGAGAAAACCGAGGAGAATATCCGGCGCGTCGAAGGCATGATGGACGAAAGCCGCGCCTTCGTCGACGACCTGCAGGCCCTGGAGAAGTCCATGGAACAGGTGGGGCCAAGGATGCAGGAGGCACGCCAACTGGAGCGCGACCTGGAGGAGCGCTGCCTGAAACTCCAGTCGCAGCAGGGCGCTCTCACCCAAGCACAGGAGAAGGTCAACGAGGTGATCGCGGTCGCGAAGAACGCCGATTCGACTCTGGAGGCGCTAAAGAAACAAGTGCAGCTAATGGAGAGCGCCAGAACCGCTGTGCTGAGCCATCAGAAGGATATCGACAAGGTACGGACTCGTATCGAGGAAGTGAGCCGGGAATGGGGGGCGATCGAGATCATAACCGGGCGGCTCAAGGCTCTCGAAGGCCAAGCGACCAGCTTGGACGCTCAGCTGGAGACAATTCAAAAGAAACAACAGGACGTTCAAGGTTTTCAGGCGAAGTTGGACGAGATTCGGGCCGGATGTGACGATGTCAGTCAGCGACAACAAGAGCTTCAGAAGCTGCGGTCCGAGCTCGATGGAGTCGGCTCCCGGGTCGAGGCTCTCCTCCTGCAGTCGCAGGCGCTGGACGAGAAGCTGCGACAATTGGCCGCGCATGAGCAGAACGTCAAGACGGTGACTCAAATCGTCGACCAGGCGCAACTGCTGGCGGCCAACCTCGCCGAACAGATTGCACAGATTGAAGAAAAGACCCGGGTGGTCGGGGAGGTGGATCGCAAGATCACGAGCCTCCAAGCGACAGTGGGCGAGATTGACGGCCGGATGAACGCTCAGCTGGAACGCAAGAGCATGCTCGAACAGGTCGACCAGAGACTCAACCAGCTGGGCTACGTGTTTGAAGAGGTCAACCTGAAGATTCAGAACCTGACCAAAGAGCAGAAAACTGTCGCCGTGCTGTCCGAAAGTCTGGGCAGCGTCCGCGCAGAGGCGGCCGAGGTCCGAGGGATACTGGAGGGCCTCGGAGCGGAAAAGGACAACGCGGTCAGAGTGCAGGAGCAGGTTCGCGGGCTGCAGAAGCAGGCGGGCGATCTCCTGGCAACGGTCGAGAACCGGCTGTCGGAATTCGACAAGAAGGCCGCGGCTTTGCAGGCCGGCACCGACGAGCTGAACGCCCGGCTGGAGGGGCTCGACGCCCGGAGACAGGACCTGAGCCGGGCGGAGCAGGAGATGGCTGCGGCGCAGGAGCTGCTCGACCAGCTGAAGGCCGGGCTTGACCAGATTCACTTGCGAAGCGGGAAGCTCGAGGCCGTAGACAACCGAGCCGACAGCATGAAGACCGCCATAGGCCAGCTCGAGGCGCGAGTTGAAGCGATCAACCGGGATCTGACCGTCGTGGAACAGACGCAGAAGAAGATCGACAGCCTCGCCGAGCTGGGCGCCAAAACGACCGCAGGGATCGAAGCCATCCAGCAAAAATCCGAGGAGGTCGAAGCGGCCGCGAAGAAAATTCAGGAGATCCAGCAGACGGCAGCTCTCCTGGACAAGCGGGCCGCGGAAATCGCTTCGCAGAGGAACACCGTCAAGGAGGCGGAAGAGCAGTTGAAGGCCCTGCCTCTCATGCTCACCGATATCAAGGCCCAAGTGGCCGCGTTGTCAGCCGAGCAGGGGCGCATCCAACAGGCCAGCGAGAAGAGCGCCGAATTGCGCTTCCTGCTGGGAGAGGTCGAGTCGAAGCTGACTCTGCTGCAGTTGGAAAAGGAACGCCTGATCGGCGAACGAGCGCAGGCGTAAGAACGCTGGGAGCGCAGGCGTCCCGCCGGGCGAGACGCCTGCGCTCCCAGCGTTCGCTTCCCCCCTACTGCACCTGCACAAACAACGACGTGGTCACCTTGTCGCCTGCCTTGTTGTAAGCCGTTAGGATGTAGGCGGTCGTAACCCCTGGGCAGACTTGCTGGCTGCCGCTGGCCACTACTTCCTGAACCGTACCCGTGGTCGTGTCGGCCAGCGTCACGCGGAACGCTCCGTGCGTTGCCCAGGACAGTTGGGTGCACTGTCCCGCACTTATCGCGCTCGGCGTCGCCCGGAACAAGTCAATCACCGGGACTAGAGGTCTTCCTTCCACGGTAACAGTGACCGCGGCGCTCACCACTTCCCCGGCAACATTGAAGGCCGTGAGGGTGTAGGTCGTCGTATCCTCCGGGCTTACCGTCAGAGCGTCCACCAGCTGGACGTTCCACTTGTCGACACTGTTTGTCAGCGTCACCCGGGAGGCATTCTCGACTCTCCAGGACAAGACGGAGCTGTTCCCTTCGAAAATCGTCGACGGCGTCGCGGTAAACGTCACGATGCCCGGCAGCAGCGGTTTGACCGTTACCGTGACCGACGACGAGACGCAGTCGCCTGCCGGATTGCAGGCGGTCAGGGTATACGTGGTGGTGGTGCGTGGCGAGACCGTCAGGTTATCGTTCAAACCTACCGTTCCGTCACTGCTCGCGCTTGCATTGGTGAGGGTCACGCGAGAGGCATTGATCACTTCCCACGAGAGGGTCGAGGACTGCCCGATGCGGATTTCCGCAGGCGAAGCCTTGAAGCTCCTGATGACCGGATATGATTTGACCGTCACCGTGGCCGAAGCGGTCACGCAATCGCCTTGGACGTTACAGGCCGTCAGAGTGTAGGTCGTCGTGGCCGGGGGCGAGACAGTTCGACTACCCGTCAGGTTGACGGTGCTCGCCTCGCCTCCATTGGTCAGAGTCACGCGCGTCGCCCCGGTAACGTTCCATGACAAAGTCGCCGATTCTCCCGGCCCGATTTCAGCCGGATTCACCCGGAAGCTGTTGATGACCGGAAACTCCCTCACCGTCACAGTCACAGACGCAGTGGCACACTCCCCAGCCGCGTTGCAGGCGGTAAGGGTGTACGTGGTGGTTGCGTTCGGCTTGACAACCTGTGTTCCGTTTGCAGCGACCTGCGCGTCCGAGGTCCCGTTTGTCAGGGTCACGCGGGCCGCACTCTCGGTTGACCAGGAAAGCGTGGAAGAGTCACCCAGCCCGATTTCGGGGGGCGTGGCCTGGAAGCTCTTGATCCCGGGCAGCGGAGGCTTCACAGTCACGGTGACACTGGCTATCGTCGATTCTCCTGAGGCGTTGAAAGCCGTCAGTGTATAGACGGTTGTCTTGGTCGGACTAACCGTTAGACTGCCGGTCCCCTGTACTTCCGTGCTTCCGCCGTCCCCTCCGTTAGTCAGGGTGACCTTGCCCGCATTCCTCACGTCCCAGCTGAGGATTGACGTGTCTCCGACCCGAATCTCGGGCGGATCGGCCTTGAGACTCCTGATTTCCGGCAGGGCCTGTTTTACGGTGACTGTCAGGTCCACCGACGCTGCTTCGCCGGCCGAATTGTAGGCCGTCAGAGTGTAGACGGTGGTCTGCGCCGGTTGAACCTCCAGTTGGCTGGAAGGCGATTCCGTCGCATTGAGCGTTCCCGGCTTGTTGGTGAGCACGACCCGGTCCGCGTTCAGAACAGCCCACCGCAGCAGGGATTTCTCGCCCGCCCGGATCTCTGGCGGAGTGGCACTGAATTCCCGGATGTCGGCCAGACAGGGCCTGACTGTTACGGAGACCGTGGCTGTCACCGACTCATTCACCACGTTGAAAGCAGTGAGAGTGTAGGTAATAGTCGCGGCCGGGTCGACCTGCACCTGACCCTCGTCGGTTTTCTGCGTAATCGTTCTGTCAATCGATGTATTGCTGATCGTGACCCTGGCCGCGTCCTCGACTTTCCAGAAAAGCACGGGCTGAGCAGTCGAACATCCGGATCCCTTCCGGTAGATAGCGTTGTCGACCCGGAAGTCGAGGATCTTGGGCTGCGCGATCCGGAGAGTGGTGATCCTGACTGTGTCCGGCTCGCTTTCGAGTCCCAAGGTGTCCCGTACTATCAATTCGAAGATATATTCTTCCCCGTTAGCCGGCGTGAACCGAGGGTGAGCGGTGTTGGCATCAGCGAGCGCGACCAGCGGTCCTTTCTTCTGCGTCCATTGGTAGGAGAGAGAGTCGCCGTCCGGGTCACTGGACCCACTGCAGTCCAGAATCACCTGCCCCTTGCGCCAATCCACGCCTATCTGGTCCGCACCGGCTTCCGCGATTGGTCGGCGATTGCCGTTACGCACAACCCGGGTGAGAGTCTCGTAGCGGATGCGGGGGACAATGACTGGTACGGCTTGTTCCGTCTTAAGGAACTCGGACGGTTTGCCCCAGCTCCCGAGCCGCAAGCCCGCGCCCACCCGGAGATTGTTCTCGCTGCTACTGACGAAACCCTCGTTAAGGCCGACTTCGGCCGTGAAGGCGAGATTTTTCCAGCCGAGGGGAAGAACCCAGCGAACGTTTCCTCCGGCGGCTGCATCGCTCACGGCTGTGTCGACGTAACCCACAGAGCCTTCGAGGTGCCCGATCTTCTCACTCAAACCCAGCTGGAAGTTGACTCCCACCTGGTCTGCAACCTTGAGAAACGTCTCTTCGGTCATGACGGTGTCAAAGGGGACTCTCCTGACAACCGGCTCGTCGATGTTCGATTTGGTCCCGTAGAATCCGACCTGCCCGCGTTTGAACAGGTAACCCGCGTTAAAGAAGAACTGTCCCACAAGCCCGGCGCCGTCCCACAAATCGCGCTTAACCCAGCGCAAGCTCTGCATCACCGCGAACTGGAACTGACGCACCCGGACAACCGGCCCCAGGTCGAGCTGGAACTCTCGGGCGCTGTAGTCAAAGAGGTCTCGTTGCTGACGGGGCTGAAACTGCGCAGGTAAAACCCGGTCCAGATCAAGCAGGTCCCTGTGATTTCGAAACTCGAATTCCCCCTGCGTCTGCAGGGCCAAGTGCTTCCCGAACCGCTGGAACATCCGCCCGCCAAATGCCCCCTCGAGATCCTCGGTCTGATTGTTGGTACCAAGGCGGAAATCGAGGAGAGCGAGCTCCGGGCGAAGGTTGCGGATGGATGGCTCAACCACGGCGAACACCGGATGGACGTCTACTCTTTGGCCCGACTCTGCGATCTCGAAATCGTACGCCGTGATGTTCTTTTGCACCAGATCATCAGGTACTTCCCAGTTGGCTTTTCCTGGGGAAAGACGATCCCGAAAGCCCTCGGGGTAGACCACGTATTCGCCAGGGGGAACCCGAAGACGAAGCGTCAACTTTTTCTGGTCTTCCCATTTGTTCCGCAACCAGTTAATCTTCGCCTGATCCACCGGGTCCAGTCGAAAGTAATCTACCCCGGTAAAGATAGTGCCGTCTGCCCTGGCTTCGTCCTCGAAATCCCGAATGTATGGGTGTCTGACAATCGGTTGTTCCATCTGCAATCGCAACAAATCTACAAACCTGGTTGCATTCGCTTCGGCCGTACCCCTATCAAGTACATCCACTCGAAGGTTGCGGGAAACCAATTGACGGCCGTTTGGTCCAGAAGTCACGACGGGTACCTGAGGAAGCCCCATTTGCACTGGTGCGACGGGAGCGGGCAGGTCTTGCGATCTGGGAGCCGCAGTGTGCAAGCCGAGCACGGGGGGTTGCTCCGTTGCGCGGTAGTCAATGCCCACCTTCAGGGATGAAGCCCGCAGCATACTACCGATTAAATCGTCCCAAGCCTGAGCGAAAGTGACCGTTTGGTTCGTGTGAGGATCTCGCAACGTGAATGCAAAACCCGCGAGTATCTGCTGAAGATTTCTCGGATACGAATGGAGCCGAAGCCGTTCTCCTATGATCCGATTGTGCAGTTCGTGCAGTTGCTCGTACTGTATGGCGGCGGCTGCGGCCGCCATGATCGCATGGGCTTGAATACCTGCTTCAATGAAGGCGTTCTCCTGTTGCTGAAGCGCCGAGAGACCCGCTCCAGGGAGGCTTCCTCGAATCTGCGCGAACCGGAAATTGTAGTCAGCATCGGTCAGGTCGGAGATCTGCTGCATCTCTCCTACCCGACGATACTGCTCTGCCACCTGCGTCGGATTGTATTGCTGAGCAAGGGCGGGGTCGGTCGACAAGTGAGCATCGGCGAAGACTTCCGCAAAGCTCGTCTTTAGGGTGTCCACATGACTCAGCATCGCTTGGACTTGAGCGGTCGGCGGAGGCGTTTGAGCAGCATGTGCGACGCCAGCAGGCCAACATATCCAGAGCAACACGGGCATGACCCAACGCCAGAAGGAGATCGAGGTGCGTGTCATTTGGGTTTCCTATAAGAAGCAATCAGCATCAGGGTTGAGACTTGGCTTTCAGGTTCCGCAGATCTTCCTGAGTGAGGATGCCGGGTGCCAAATAGTTGGCCCGGTCAAAAAAGTGGCCGGCCTGCTTGTTATCGCCCCTCAGAAAGGAACACTGAGCGGCGTAAGCGAAGAGCCGTGCGCGAGAATCCGCCGTCAACCCTTCCGGGCGTTTTTCGGCGAATTCCACAGATACTGAAAGGATTTCATTAAACATCCGTCGCGGCAGCAGATCCTGTCGAATCAAATTTTCGACGCGTTCAAATAGAACCTGTCTGGCGTTGTTCAACCACGCAGCCGTCGCTGGAGCGTCCGACGAAGTGGTTGCTTTGCCGATACCATCGGCGAGAACCTGACAGGACTTCCGGCGATATCGGATTTTCTCCTGGAGATCCCCCTCACTGAGCCTGCGGCCTACCTCGTCAAGCTGATCGCTATGAGTCGAATAGACGACGGGGACATTCCTGGGTGCCCGCAGGCAGGTCAGTGTCAGGGAATACTGTGCATCAAGGCTTTGTACGGCTCCGGCCAGCGCTTGAGTCTGAACCCGCTGCCAGCCGAGAAGCGGGCGCACTCGACGTTTGAAAATCTGCTGCGCCAGATCAAACTGGATCGCAGACCCGATGCGGCCATCATCCCAGTCAACCCAATCATTCCGCCAACGGGAAATCTTTGCTTGGGATTCTCCCCGATAGAGAGGCAAAGCAGCGTTCAGAATCCCCGCCAGAAGCTCGCCGTCAAACTCACTCTCGCAGGGCCGCAAAAGCGCCACCTGTCGAATAAGGTCGACAACGCGCTCGAGGGATTCAAACTTGGGAACGGTTTCTCCCGATATATCACTGTCCAGCGCCGCGTTTAGCACAACCGCCCCCGTTTGGTTCCGGGTATTGCGGGCGCTCGTAAGCGCGCCGAACGAAGTCTGCACGGCAGCCAGAGCAGTACGGATTTTCGTGCGGGCCGTGACTCCATCATCCCCGTCCGGCTGAATAGACAACGCCCTCTCGAGAATCAGCTCCAAGTCATGGATCGCGTCGGCAGGGTTGCTGGCGGCCCTTACTCGTTGGCCGGTTGCCGCAGCTTGCGCCTGGACCGCCGCCAAGCCGCAGGACAGGAGCAAACCGAACGCCAAAACTAACCCCGTTTTGCTCAGCCTTTGTGTTGGAGCAAGGTCTAGCTTCAAAGGGAGGGCGCGCGAAAATGTTCTCTGAAACATAGGCAACCTTACCGCAAAAGGACCTTACGGAAGGGTCGCACCCCTTTGGCCGGCTTCCTGCTCTACCGGTCGTTCCCGGGCTCTGAGCGCATCGTTTTCGAGGCGAGCGACCTCACGATCAACCGAGTCCCAAAAACGTATGCAATCCCTGATAAAATCTCGTACCGCCGCGCTATATCCCTCGATATCGTGTTTCGGATACGCGATCCGGGTAAGAGCACGCGTTCCACGGACGTCGTTTGCGAGCACCACTTCTCCTGTCTGTATTTCGATTTTTTTCGTTGTCGAAAAGAGGACCCGCAGGACGTAGTCCCAGTTGAGTCGGCCCATTCGGGCTACCAACTCCTGTTCCATGTTGGGCGGCATCGCGTCCGCGAAAGCGGCGCTCGCTGGTTGGGGCTCGACGTCAACCGCTTTCCGCGCGGCGAGTGTTCGAGAGGCAATTGTGTAGTAAGGCCTTCCGCCGTCCTGGACCTCGACGAATCTCGGGACTTGCACAATCCGCATTTTCGCGTTCAGATCCGCAATCAGGTCTTGGGGAGAGGACCGCGCTTCGTTAATAGCACAACTTGATAGCAGCTGCGTTAGGGTTAGGTCCTCAGCGGGCAGACGTTTAGTTTCGTCGCAACGCCTGACGTTTCCATTCGGAAGAACGATGAAGATCGTCGAGTGCGCGTACAGCACAAGGCGTGACTCTTCAGTAATCCGGCCCTCGCGGTCCCCAATAATGAATATGTCCAGGTCGTCCAGATCGTTGGCACCGATCTCCGAATTACTGCAGATCCGGAGGTCCCCAAGGATCGCCCTGAACAGAATCCCCGCTTCCGTTTCCGTTCCGACTTGAACATGGACACGGCTGTGGGCAGGAGGGGCAGAAGCGGATTCAACAGGAGCGGGACAATCGAACCTTTGGACGGGAAGGGCTTGCCCCCTGCCCGAGTTGATGAAAGTCAAGAGGCAGGTACCAAACAAGAAGACAGCGAGTGCCCGCTTTCTGATCCTATTAGGAGACAATGCGCACCTCGATTCTCTGTTCTTTGCCCTCCGAGTCCCAAGCCCTCATCATCAGGCTTTCCGTGGTTCCCGGTACCGGCACCCCGCTGTTCCTCGAGCGATAGAGTCTCCACTGATTAGTTCCAAACGGGGCGACTAAATATGGACAAGTACGTTGTTGGCCGTTCACCCTGAAACTGTCAGTCGATAGTTCAAGGCGATAGCGTCCGAAATCGGGTCCGTTCGGCCCGATTCCGTCCGGGTCCACGATGTAGTCACTGATCTGAAATGACCAACGCTGATATCCAGCAGGCGCGTAAGGGTCGTTGTACTGGTTGAGGGGGTAGACGAGGCCCACGTAATCGCCCCTGATCTGGCGGGGCGGTTTGTTTTCCACTCCGAACACGCGAAGCGTGAATTCCCATCGATCTCCCGCTGCGTCGGTACACGTGCCGTCAAACGGCACTTGGTTCCCGACCCGAAGGGCTCGTGACCAAATGACCCGCGCGTCCCGTATGTTCAGTCCCGCCGTTTGAAATTGAGCTCCCGGCACTCGGAGGTCGGGAGGAAGAGGTGCGGACTGCCCCTCTACGATGGACATGTCGTAACCGCGCCTGCTGGCTCCGGGCAGTTGATAGGCGACCACAACCTCGTTGCTCCCCTCGAACACGGTTGTCCTCCGGCCCTCATACTCTGCACTTGTGTCGTAATGGAGCTTATATTGGACCTCGGTTTGGTTTCCGGTTGCGAACATCTCGCCGAGTTGTCGCACATCATCCGGGCAGAGCAGCGCAGACAAGCTGAAGTTGGCCACTCGAATGGCCCGTGCTCCCACCCCTCCGTCTGGCCACGAGAACGAGATCTTTGGCAGTTCTTCAGATTCGTAATTGCGCCTCGTCTGATCATTTGAAGCGCACAGGCAAAAAGCGGTGGGTCCGTCAGTCCCAATCAAGGGGAGGCTTCGCCAGGTGCCGTCGTCCATCCTCTGGTCGATCCCCCTGACCGTCACATCGAGCCTGGTGTACTTCTCCCGGGAAATCGGAACGAACGGTACGTCGATGACGTCGTTTGGGGTTTTGACCTGATGGACGTGGACCTCTCCAAGAGTGAGAACCTCGAAATCCAGGTTGAGCAAGCTGCTGAGACCAAGCTGATCACTCAGTACCTGCTGATAAGCAAAGACCAAGCCGATCAGTAGCTTGACCATATTGAGCCAAACGTTGGCAATACCGCCGGCGTGTGTGTTCACTGCTCGCATTGGTTACCTTCTCCGAACACGAAGACTAAGAAGCCCTGAACGTTTGCACGCTAAGAGTGCGGCTACGGCCAGTCGCTCGCTTCCCTCCATTCGATCCTCGCCCGAAGCAGTCGCAGGAGGACATAAACGAACACGCTCGCAACCATTATTCTCATGCACCAGAAGCGAACGGTTTGACTGTGGGCAAAAACGAGCGCCCAAATGCCGAATCCCACGCCGATGGTGTTGATAGCCACCCCAACCGATTCGTACACCTCTTTCCAGTGGGGGTTCGGAATGGCGCGCTCGCATGCTAGATGACCCAGGAGATCGTCGAGGGCCTTCCGGTTGTTTTTATCCATCGCTTCGATATGCATTCCGATCCACCCCTTAGCCGTATGCTGAACGCTGGCGCTCAAGGAAATCGGAATCACGGGGATACTGTTGCCTTTGGTTTTGAACTCAACCTTTAAGTTTTGGACGCTCCCCGGAACGGGAATAAAACCAGGCGCTGCCCCAACCAGGACGGCAACGCCCCGTTGGCTGACGTTCATCACCACGTCTCGGCCTTCAAAAAGCACGCTGCCGTTGCTGTCCTTGACGGTTACTTCTTCGGCCTGGAACCCGAACCGCGGTTCAGTCCTGCCATTCTGAGCAAACCGCATGTTGACCTCCTCCAACTTCGCGACCGAGTTTCGGTTCGCACTCGTACAACTGCCTACCTGCTGGATCTCGGCCTGAGCCCAGCCACAGGAAAGTCGCAAAGATCGACGCTGTCGGTGAAATAGAAACTCAAAATTCCGAAAACCAAGACCCTTTTCGGCGACTTCCGTGTGCCAAGCGTACCCCCACGCCTCGAAATCCTGGTCACACCGGAGAGGCTTGGCGAAAGCCGGCAGGGACCGGAGCCCCTGGCAGGATTAGCGCTTCTCGTCTCCCCATCAGGAACAAAAAGCGACGAAAAAAAACTGATTCAGCGTGCGCGATTCTACTACGGACGCACCCCTTGTCAATACCCATTCCGGAGGAATCGGTGGTCACAATCACAAACCGATTTTCACGTCCCGGTTCCTCGTTTTCTTTTCGCTTTTCCATTTGGCTACAAGCTGGGAGTCACAATCGCCAATACGAACCCGATTGCCGCCAGCACGATCAATGCGTCAATGACTGCGAGTGAGAATCCGCTTACCCGTCTCATAATTTCCGCCTCCTGTCTGTCATATGTGGGTGCCGGCAAGAAATCTCGCAGCCGAGCTGGTCTTTTCTCTGAAAATCGCAGCAGCCTTCGACCGCAACCAATTCGTATCTTTGCGACCGAACTGCCCGACAAACTTGTCAGGAAAATAAGATTCCACGAACTGCGGCACAGGGGGCGGGTTGAACATCACGCTATATGGGCAAACGAGAGCATTGCCGCACGTCTGTGCTCTTTTTCCCAACTTTCGTCAACAGATTCGGCTGTGGAAAAGCACAATGCACGGGTGTACCATCCTTTCGAATCGGACACGCCGGTTTCTTGGATCGTCTGGTCTGGCCGGACCTCAATCGGCGGCTATCAGTTGCGAAGGAAACCATCGTGAATCGCAGTAACAGGGCGGGCCAAATCGCCGAGTTACGAAAAGTCGTGATGTGGCTTTATGACAAAGGCCGCTATCACGACGCCCTTCCCGGCGCGGTGCAACTCGTCGACTGGTCAAGGGATTCTCACGGCAGCTCCTATCCCGAACTCGCAGACAGCATCAACATACTGGCCATGACCTACCACGCTCTCGGCCAGTACGACGCGGCGGAGCCCCTGCACGTGGAGGCGCTCGAGCTCCGGCGGAGGTGTAATGGCGAACGGAGTTGCGCCGTCGCGATGAGCATGAACAACCTTGCCGCGCTTCACTTCGACTGCGGTAAGTTCGGAAAGTCCGAGGAATTGTACCTCCGGTCGCTTGAGATTGATCGCAATGCGCAGACGCTGCACAATCTGGGCGTTTTGTACCATGCCATGGGCCGGTTCGCTGAGGCGAAACCCCTGTTTCATGAAGCGTTGGAGATCCGCCATGAGGCCCCCGGGGAAAACAGCTCCAGCTTTGCCCTTACACTGAACTGCCTGGCCGCGCTCTACTTCAGAATGAGCGATTACGCGCAGGCTGAATCGCTCTGGCGGAGAGCGCTGAAGATCCGAGGGCGGGTTTCCGGCAGGCGGCACCCGGACTATGCGAGGACTCTCAATAATCTGGGCGCTGTCTACTACATACTCGGAGAGCTCGCTCGCGCGGAAAGATTCTTCATGCGGGCGCTACGAATCCGCCGGCAGGTGTTTGGAGACATCCACGGCGAATGCGCGCAGACACTGGACAATCTCGGATCGGTCTCTCGAGCCAAGGGCCGATTCAAAAAGGCCCT
>Ga0105092_10000584_pt1 | contig 19123 bp, 22 predicted proteins | sample PPLLak2March2015_FD_87021 | JGI IMG/M metagenome (GOLD analysis project Ga0105092, IMG submission 87021) | Freshwater sediment microbial communities from Prairie Pothole Lake near Jamestown, North Dakota, USA - PPLs Lake P7 Core (1) Depth... | ecosystem: Environmental > Aquatic > Freshwater >... | reverse complement strand
CAACACGGCAAGGAACAATTCGCGAGACGGCATATCCCTGGAACAACTGGCTGTGGCTGATGTTCTGTCCAACGTAGCCAGAAAGAACGGCCAGGGCATCTTTGTCCAATCCTCCAAGAAACTCATGATAAGCAGGAACAACCTGAGCGAAAACAGCCGCTATGGCCTGCGCATGAGCAGCTCCTCCGGCAACAACGTCACGGATAATGGCTTCTATGATAACGAAATTGCGGGCGTCAATCTTGTGGATTGCCGGGAGAATTTCCTCTATCACAACGTCCTTGCCGACAACTCCATCCAGAATGCAGCCGACAACGGCGCGAACCAATGGGATGCGGGGCCGAAGACCGGCGGCAACTACTGGAGCGATCATCAAGTACAGGGCAATCCCGGAAGCGCGGCTCGCGCCATTCCCGCCAAGGGCGTTGATCGCTATCCATTCCAGGACCCCTGGGGGTGGCGCTGATGGACGATGTTGATCTTCAGCTTCTCAAGCTGGCTCAGGACGGATTCGAGCTGACGGAGCGGCCATACCGCGCTTTGGGCGAGCGTCTCGGCATCTCCGAAGAAGAGGTCATGGCCAGGCTGGAAAATCTGCAGCAAGAGGGCGTGGTTCGCAGAATTGCCGCCACCATCGGGCACAGGGCTCTTGGCATCGTCGCCAATGCTATGATCGTCTGGAAGGTTCCAGCAGAGAGAGTGCAAGAGGCGGGAGAGACTTTTGCCGCCGCAGAGGAGGTCACGCACTGCTACGAGCGGGCCGCGGCCCCCGACTGGCCCTACAATCTTTACACTATGGTCCACTCGCGCAGCAGAGAGGAGTGCTTGAGGATCGCAGACCTGCTCTCTCAGGCATCCGGTATCAAAGAATATCACGTCCTGTTCAGCGAAAAAGAATATAAGAAAACCAGCGCCAGGATCTGAAAAGAATATGGCAGGAGAATTGAGCGCCACTGCTCCTCGCTTGGGGTCGAGAAAAAGGCTTCTTCCGCTCCTGCTAAACCTCGAAAACAAGCTAGTGGTGATATTCGGCGGCGGAAGCGTGGGGGAGCGCAAGGCCCGTCTCTTTTCCGATTATTGCCGCGTTCAGGTTGTCAGCCTAAATTTTACCTTGGAACTTGCCAGGCTCGCGACGGAGAAAGAGTCCCTGAAGCTGGTCAAAGCGGATCTATCCCAAGGTTTTAGGGAATATCTTGATGGCGCTTTTTTGGCGATTCCCGCCACAAATGATCCTGATATTAATGCCGCAATCGAGCGGGAGGCGCAAGCGCGAGGCATTCTGATCGATAAAGTGGACGGCATGGGCGATGTGGTTGTTCCATCCATCATCCGAAAAGATCCCATAACCATCGCCATTGCCACAGAGAGTCCAGGCCTCACCAAATACCTGCGAATGCGGCTGGAAGAAGAGCTATCCGGGAATTACCAGGGCATGGCTCACCTGCTAGGCGAGATCAGGCCGGAGCTGAAAGCCTCGGTTCCTCTGCAAAAGGATCGCGCCCGCATCATCTGGGAGATTTTAGAGGATGAAGAGGTATGGAACCTTCTGAATACTTCCTATGAAAAGGCCTATATGAGAGCCCGCTCACATGCATACCGCGATGAGCGAGATAGCCTCGATGCTGGTGACCCACCGCAAGGCCTCGATCGATGAGATTGAGAAAGCCTGGCATGGTGATGTGGAGACCATCCTCAAGTGGGTCTGCCAAGAGCCAAAGGTGGAAGAGTGCGCCGTTCTCAAGACCTGCAATCGCGTCGAGATTTATGTCGTTTCTGCGCGAGGCGAGAAGGTCCTATTCGAGCTGGCCAAGAAGGCGCGCATCTCTTCACGCATCATCGATTTTCACGATCATGACGAATCTTTGCGCCACCTCTTGCGCCTGGCCTGCGGCCTGGAATCCATGATCATCGGCGAAGACCAAATCTTGGGCCAGATGAAAGAGCTTATCCAGATGGCCATAAAAGCCGGAACTACCGGCTGGATGCTGGAGACCGCTTTTAAAAAGGCCATTCAGGTAGGCAAGCGGGCGCGAAAGGAGACGCAGATCAACGAGCGCTCCATATCCGTCGGCTCTGCCGCGGTCGATCTTGCCGAGGAGATAATAGGCGATCTGGAGGGCAGGTCGGTCCTCGTCATCGGCGCGGGCGAGACCGGCGAGCTGATCTCTCGTGCGCTCATGGCCAAAAATACCGGATCGCTAATTGTCACCAACCGCACCTTCGACTCAGCCAGAGACCTCGCGGATTGCCTGGGCGGCAAAGCGGTGCCCTTTGAGGAGATGAAGGCATATCTCAAGACCGCCGATGTGGTGATCAGCGCTACCGCGGCTCCCCACTATATTTTGCTCAAAGATGATATTGAAAAGGCTATGTCAGGGCGGGAGAGCAAGCTGCTCCTAATCGACATCGCCAATCCCAGAGATATCGACGAGGCTGCATCCCAGGTTCCGGGAGTGCAGCTGCACAACATCGACAGCCTGCGTAACATCAGCAATGAAAATATGATGCGTCGCATGGCCGAGGTCACTAAAGTGGAAGCCATCATCGTCGAGGAAATGAGGCTCTTGCAGGCGAAATACAAGCGCAAGCAGGCCGAGGATCTGCTGGGCCTCCTCTACTCCCAGGCAGAGATCGTCAAGGATCAGGAGGTTCAGAGGGCCATGAACAAGCTCTCCGCTCGCCACACGCTGGGCGAGATCGAGCAGAAGGTCTTGCAGGACATGAGCCATTCCATTGTCAACAAATTGCTCTCAGAGCCCACCAAGGCGCTCAAGAGCGCAGCGGAGCGAGGCGACACGAAGCTTCTCGAAGCCCTTGCCGAGCTGTTCCGGCTGGAGGATAATTTATGAGGAGAATGAGGCGGCTGAGAGCGCCAAAGATCAGGGAGATGGTGGCAGAGACCGATCTCTCCCTCAAGGATTTAATACAACCCGTCTTCGTGGACGAGAGGATCGCAGTGCCGAGGAAGATCGATGCCATGCCCGGCCAGTTCCGGCAGAGCCTGGAGAGCCTCCCCGCTGAGGCAGGACTGCTGGAAGACTTGGGCGTCCCGGCTGTGCTCCTGTTCGGCTTGCCCTCCCAAAAGGATGAGGTGGGGTCCGGTGCCTACGACACCCAGGGGATTATCCAAAAAGCGGTGCGCCTGATTAAAGAAACGACCAACCTCCTGGTGATTACAGATCTATGCCTTTGCGAATACACCAGCCACGGACACTGCGGCCTCATCAAAGGCGAGAAGGTTTTAAACGACGAGACGCTGCCCATTTTGGGAGAGGTTGCCACCAGCCACGCCGAAGCGGGCGCCGATATCGTGGCCCCCAGCGGCATGATGGACCACATGGTTTCGGCCATTCGCTCGGCCCTGGATGTGGAGGGCTACACTGACACGCCCATTCTCTCCTATGCCGCCAAGTACGCCTCGACCTTCTACGGGCCGTTCCGCGAGGCTGCAGAGTCGGGTTTTTCCTTTGGTGACCGCAAGGGATACCAGATGAACCCGGCCAACTTCGCCGAGGCCGTTTGGGAAGTGCAGCTGGACATCGAAGAAGGCGCGGATATGGTCATGGTCAAGCCTGCCCTGCCTTATTTAGATGTCCTGCGCGCCGTCAAAGACATGTTTGGCGTGCCCACTGCCGCCTACCAGGTCTCCGGCGAGTACTCCATGATCGCCGCAGCCGCAGAGAAGGGCTGGCTAGATGAAAGGGCGGCATTCCTGGAGGCGCTCACATGCATCAAGCGGGCAGGAGCGGATATGATAATCACCTACTGGGCGAAGGATTTTGCAAAACTGAAAAGCGAATCCTAAGACGACTTGAAAAATGATTGAAATCACTCGGATTATCGTCTTTTGGGTGCTTTCCGAGATTATCGTCTTTTGGGTGCTTTCCGAGAGGAGGCAACTGTTGTTGTCGCCTCTCAGGAATGATTTTTTATATTAATGAGATAAATGTCAATGAAATGGCTGATAAGAGCATTGTAATCACTTCTTGTGAAGAACATCGGGACCTTAGAAACCTGGTTCCGACCAAAGTACTTGAGATGGCCAGCCATGATATTCAACGGGCCGTCCCAGCTCTTGCCAAAGATCCTAATGTTGCAGAGATGATGGAAAGGGCCATCAAGCGCATTCCCACGCATCACCGACTGTCACTTGGCGACAGCAGATGCATGGAGGATATAGCTGACGAGAGCGTTCATCTTGTGGTAACGTCGCCACCATATTGGACTCTAAAGGAATACCCAAGTCGCAGCGGTCAATTGGGTTTGGTCGAAGATTACGAGGAGTTCCTGGCGGATCTTGATCGGGTCTGGGAGCACGTCTTCAGGGTACTGGTGCGCGGTGGAAGGCTTGTGGTGGTTGTGGGCGATGTGTGCATGCCGCGACGCCAATTCGGAAGGCATGTCGTTTATCCTCTTCATGCCAGCATACAAGAACATTGTCGAAAAATTGGTTTCGATAATTTGGCACCGATAATTTGGCACAAAATTTCCAATGCTCAATTTGAATCAAGTAGGTGCACAAATTTTCTAGGAAAACCATATGAGCCCAATGCAATAATAAAGAATGATATTGAATATATATTATTCCAGAGAAAACCGGGCGGATACCGCCAGCCTACATCTGAAGCGCGGCTCCTGTCCATAATTCCCGAAAACTGCCAACGGCAATTTTTCCAGCAAATCTGGGATATCGGCGGCGCTTCCACTAGACAGCATCCGGCACCTTTTCCTCAGGCATTGGCGGAGAGACTGATTCGCATGTTTTCGTTCGTGGGAGACACAGTACTGGACCCATTCATGGGGACCGGCACAACGAACCTCGCGGCAGGATTATGGGGTAGAAACAGCATAGGCTATGAAATAGAGCCTGAATATTTTGATTTTGCCTGCCGTCGCATGAAGGTCATAAAGGAAACGCAGTTGACGCTCGATTCCATCAGCGCCAGAGAGGAAAAACCATCATGCATAGTTTAGATCCGCTTATTTTTTCCGATGCGGTTAGGGAATTTTGGAGAATTCGAGAGAGACAAGCCAATGCCCAAAAAGAGCGCGGTCAGTCCGACCAGGGATCGAGAAGTGCAGTTACTGGCGGAAAGCAGATGGACGGCTTCTCCAAAAAGATCATCGAACTCTTGATGGCCGCCGGCATTGAAGTGAAATGTATATTTCAGAGGACTTCTGTTGAGCTGCCCGGTTTCTTTCGGCCAGCGAAAGAATGGGATATCGTGGCCGTAGTGGATGGCAACCTCATCGCCGCCATCGAGCTAAAATCGCAGATTGGGCCATCTTTTGGCAACAATTTTAATAATCGAACGGAAGAAGCTTTGGGCACAGCTCTGGATATTTGGACTGCCTATCGAGAAGGAGCTTTTCGCACATCACCCGCTCCCTGGTTAGGCTATCTGCTGGTATTGGAAGACTGCTTAGCATCAAGTCGACCGGTCGGCGTGCGAGAGCCGCATTTTTCCGTGTTTCCGGAGTTTCGCGAGGCATCTTATGCCAAGAGATATGAACTATTTTGCCGAAAGCTGATTCGGGAGAGGCATTATAGCTCAGCTTGCTTTATTTTGGCCGATCGCGAAATTGCTGATTCAGACAAGAATTACAATGAGCCCGCCGTTGATCTATCCGCGGTTCAATTCTGCACTCAACTTCTCGGTCATGCAAACGGCGCAATAAAGGCATAACCAATATCTGGCATGAGCAGAGCGACGCATTAACTCAAAAATTTTCAAAGCCTCAGAATTATTGCGTCTCAGGCTTCTTTATATTTCTCTTGATAGATAATATCCATCGCCACCTCGCCTTCCACGCCCATGACAATGGAAAATATCCACTCGCTGAGCTTGGCGCAGTGCTCGGGCACACACTCCTCGATGCAGCCCGCGCAAGGCTCAAAAGCATTCACGGCGAGCAATGGATCAAAGCGTCTGCCCCGTGTCTTTTCAGCATAATAGAGGCGATAGGTTCTGATACCGTCGGCTGATTGCACCTCGCGGGTGACGAGGTTGTCCTTGAGGAGTTTGGCCACAATGCGAGAGCACTTGCGAGAATCGATCTTCAGAACCTTCCAAAGGTCGCTTTGCAGGACCCCTTCGGGATGCGATTTTATATAATCCAGCGCCTCCATAGACATTCTCGATCTCCCTTACTCTATGGGGCTAATGAGAATAATATTGTTGCCGCGCAGGATAACGGAACCCAGAGATCGAGTCTTCTCGCCGCCGATCAACTCTACGGTCTCCAGGAGATGAAGATTAAGATACTCATCGACACTGTTGAGGACTCCTTCCAGGACATAGCGCGGTGAGCCTTTCATCTCGACCTGGATCTTGCTGCCTACTAAACTCTGAACCTTTTTGGTTGGGAACATAAACCTGACTCCTTTAGCGATTAAATGGATGATTGGGCAAAGGTCACTTGTTGAATCCATGCTTGTTGAATATATCAACAAATTCTCGATATTTTAATTGATTTCATTCTACTGGACTGATGCTACACCTTTTATTTCCGGGACGGCCTTTTTTAGCTCCTTCTCAATGAAGTTCTTGAGCGTCATCTGCGAGAAGGGACATCCTGCGCAGCTTCCCTGCAGCTTGACCTTGACGATTCCGTCCTCGATATCCACGAGCTGAACATCTCCGCCATCTACGCGCAGGCCGGTCCTGATCCGTTCCAGGGCGACCTCAACCTGATCCTTGAGGTTTTGCATATTACTCTTCAGTCCCCTTTTACTTTTATAGATGTAACTTTGTGCCCGATGATCGTATACCTTATTCCTCTTAAAGCTTCCTCGAGCTGCTTGATGAGCTTCTCACATTTGTCGGACCCGACCACCGTGTTTACCATAACACCCGGTTCCGCATGGTCTCGAATCGCCTTGAGAGCCATCTCCGGGTTTTCGCTCAAGCGGAAGCTCTTCCAGGTCTTGGGAGCCATTCCCTGATACTCTATGAGATAAAACCCGCTGATGCCCAGTTCAGTTAGCGCGTTTACGACCCGAACCAGATGCTCGTGGTCGACGAAAATCTTGACCATGGTCTTCATAGAGTTCCCCTCTTAATATCGGTCGCTTAAACCTTAAATAACTTCGCGAGATATTCTTTTATCCTACGCGCCCCAACCCTAGAAACACATGGCAGAGAGAGACATCAGAGAGGTACTGAACGAAATGGGCATCACGGAAGATGAGATCGTATCCGCGGCAATGGAGCTTTACTTTCCCCACCCTGGCGTTGAGACGCGCGAGAAGGCCGAGGCCAAATTCAAACGCGAGATGGACCTCGCTCTCAGCGATCCCAATTTAGCGCTCTTGATCTATGCAGGAGTCCTTTTAGAGTCGGAAGGTCTAAAATGCAATCTCCCGAGTCTTAAGCAATCCGATTATGAGAATGATCTGACGTGTCTCATCGCGGATGAGGTTCTGGGCCTTTCCATTGCCAAATATGTGGGCGGCTACAAGGGATTATTCGATTACGTTCGCTACGACAAAGCAAAACCGGGAATCCTCTCGCGTCTCGGCCCATTCATGGATGATGTTGTGGCGGGTCTTATCGGCGGCGTTTCGGCAAACATGTACACCAGGGCGGTATTTGACTGAAGGACTTGCTCTTTGCGCTTAAATCGGGATTCGGCTGGCTGTCCACCGTACCGGTAGGCATTTCTATGGAGGGCGTCGAGGCTCTCATGAAGCATGTTTATGTCTTCCCGGTGGTCGGCCTGGTGCTGGGCGCGCTGCTGGGGGCGGTCGCCTATATCGCGGCCCTGGCTCTGCCGCCCAACCTGGCAGCTGTGGTAGTAATTCTGGCGATCTACAAACTGTGCGGCATAAACCATATCGACGGTCTGGCGGACTTCGGGGATGGCGTAGTCGCCCATGGCACTCTGGAAAAAAAGGTGCAGGCCATGAAGGATGTCTCATTGGGAACGGGAGGCGCGGTCTTCATCGTCGTCCTTTTGCTCGCCACATTTGCTGTCGTCTCGGACACATCCAAGGCGCTCCTGCCCCTGGCATTGCTCGCGGCGGAGGTCTCGGCCAAGGAATCCATGATTGCTTTTGCCGCGTTCTCCCGTTCCCTGCAGAAGGGATTCGGGCAGATCATGATCGAGAGGACGGGACCAAAGCAATTCATCATCGGTCTGATCTTTTCCGCCGCGGTCTGCATAGCTGCGTTAGGTCCCTTGGGCTTGGCCATGCTCGGCATCGCCCAGCTGGCGGCGCTTTACATGGTAGTGGTTGCCAAGAGGAACTTTGGCGGAGCCACCGGAGACGGGATCGGCGCGACCAATGAGGTCTGCCGACTGGTGGCCCTGGCCGCGGCCCTGGCATTGGGAGGTGTCCTGCCTTGGACGCTCTGGTGATGGCCGGTGGTCGCGGCTCGCGGCTCAAGATGGGAGAAAAGCCACTGGTGACGCTCTTTGGAAGGCCGCTTATTGAATACGTGACGACAGCCCTGCAAGACAGCTCGGTGCAAAGAATCCTGGTAGCCACCACGGATAATGTGCCAAAAACCCGGGAATGGGCGGAAGAGCGGGAACTGAGGGTTATCGAGACGGCGGGAAGAGGCTTCGTGGCCGACATGGTCAGCGCAATTCAGGCCGCGAGGATCATCGATCCCGTCTTGATCATCATGGCCGATCTGCCGCTGGTTACTTCCGATCTGATCGACGATATAATCGAAATCTACGAAGAGCGGCCTGAGCCCGCACTCTCCACGCATACGCCCCTGGGCCTGCACAGCCGCCTGGGGCGCAGGCCGGATTCGCTCTTCAACTACCGCGGACAATTGATCGTCCCTTCAGGAATTAATGTCCTGGATGGGGCCGACATCGAGAAAGAGCAAGAGGATTTCCACTTAATAATGGAGAGGATGGAGCTGGCCGTGAATGTCAATGTGGCCGAAGACCTCAAGCTCTGCGAGAAGATTATGCAAGGTGATATTCTTTGAACGATTTCATAACCATAGACGACGAGAAGTACGGAACCGATGATCTCAAGCTGCTGATGGGAGCAGATGAGATTCGCGAGCCGAAAAGCTACATCCTTCTCGTGGCCAAGATCCTGAAAAGCCCCATGAGGCTCCCCTGGTTTTTGAAGGACATCTGCGCCATCTGCCTGGATGAGCAGGACCAAAGAGAGCTTAGGCTTAGCCTGATTCGAATCCAGGTTGATGCGGAGCTGCGCATGAACCAGGATATCCAAAGATACCAGCAGAGGCGCTACGTGACTCAGGTTATCGAGATTCTGCTGTTCAATGATCTGATGCTCGCGCCGCGCGATACGGTGGAAGAAGGGGATGCGGAATAAAAAATAAAATGAGAGCTTCCTGAAAAAAGGTAGCTTTTAGCAGCCGCAACCCCCGCCGCCTGATGCTCCCCCCGAAGTCGAGGCGGTGGAACCTCTCGATTCTGCAATGGGGTACATGATATTCTTATATTTTGCCAGGTTCTTGTTGACACGATCGCTGCCGTAGCCGGATAAGTCGAGAGGCACAAGGCCGCTCGCACCAATGGCTGCAGTGCTGCTTGTAGTATTGTTAAGAGATGAATTGTTCAAGGCCGGCTGGCTGGCTTGGGCGCTGCCGATGGTATAAGGGGCGGCTCCGCCGGTGCCAGTGGCTCCGGCCAAATTCAAGTCACCCATGTAAACCACCGTGCCGCCCGGTGACCATTGGGCGCAGGCATTGTAGGCCATAACAATCGTCATGGCGACAAAGATCATTCCTGTAGTTTTAGCAAACATGATTTAAAACCTCCAAATTTTCGGAAAGACCAAGCTTCAAGCGATACCAAATCCAATTGAATCGATAAAGCCTGCAAAAATAATTAAGATTTGTGCCCTTCGAGAGGGCACAGATCCGAATCGATTCTAAATCGTTTACTTGGGTGGCCACATGTCCTTCATCCAGCCGACGATACGGCCGGAATCTTCCGGACCAACCATGATCTTGGCCTGGCCTGCAAAGAGGTCCTCCAGCTCACCGGAGAACTTGGCAGCCATGCCGGGCAGAACCAGGGCCGGGTACTTTTGGCCCTTCCAGTCGAAGCCTGCCTCAGTCATGGAATCCTTGATCTTGGTGGGGTTAAGCTGGCCGCCGGCAACGGAAGCCTGCACGCCGATACCATCAGTGTTGATGGATAGGATGTAAGCATCGATGCCGTTGGAGGCAATATCGGACTCCACTGTGTAGTAGGTCAGAGCGAAGTTGGTGGTCACGAAGACAGGGGACTCGGCTCCCGGATTGCCAACCTTGTAGATGCCGGGCTTGACCTGCACGGGTGTTCTCGGGTCCGTGAAGATGTTGAACCGCAGATGCATATCCGGCATCATGCTGTAAGCCTCGATGGAGTGCTTGATCATGATGGCGCCGCCGCGGATGACGAATGCGGCTGTGAGCACGGACTCCCAGTAGGCAGCCCTGACTGGATCCTCGGTTGTGAGCCAGGCGTTGATGGGCAGAACCATGACTGGGTATGCGATATCCCTCTGGGCCTCTTCGACGGCAGCCCTGCGCAGATTGATGAAGTTCTGCAAGGTCTGCTGCAGCATCTTGCCGTTCGGTGCGGTGCCTGGGTCCAGGATGAGATCGGTTAAGCCCATGCCGGCAAAGGTGATTGCCATGGACTTCAGAGCATCCAGATCGAAGGGCACGCTCAAGGTGACGGGCACCTTGTAATCAAAGGCGAGCTGGGCTACTTCCTTCCAGTTGTCCTTGTTGGCGGCGTAGATGAGCGGCTTGGCCTTGGCGGCTACCTCGAGTCCTGCCTTGAGTACGGCGGGGTTGAAGGAGCAGAGAATGAGCGGGAAGTCCGAGGTCTCCATGACCTTCTTGACACATGCGGCGAACTTGGCCGGGTCATCGGTCACGGAACGGACGGCGATCATCTCAACGCCCTGCCACTTGCCGATGTAGAACTTGCGCCAGGTGGAGATCTTCTTGACACGCTCGACGAGCTTGGCCTCATCCATGTTGTCGGATACATCGTATGCGAATGGCGGCTTGTTGAAGAAGGTCATCTGGTGGCGGAACATGACGTCCTCGCCTCCGACCTTGACCTGCTTTTCTCCGACGCCGATGTAAACCATCTTCAGCTCGGGAGCGACGATGCTCCTCAGGGCCTCAAGCTTCTTGGCGTACTTCTTCTCATCCACGAGAGGAGTGCACTCCTCTACTTTACGGGTCCTGGCGATCAGGCCTGCGGCATAAGCCATGCAGGTCTGCTCACCGCATTTCTTGCAGTTGGTTTGTGGAAGCTGCTTGTAAAGGTTGAGCGGGCTAGTTTCCTTCATGGTTCTCACACCCCCATCTTGAGCCAAGCGGCAGTATCCGGAGTCTTGGCATCAATTCTTCCCATCAGGGACTGGGTGATCTCATGCACGTAAGCGACTGCCAAGGGGTGCATCATCATGAAGATATCGACACCGGCCATGGCCAGAGAGTATCCAGTGAGAATCTCCCAGATTGGGCCTCTCAGCATGCGGTCTCCCCAGTCGGAGTCATCCTTGTTTGGTGAGCGGACCATCCAGGACTCTCTGACACCCCAGGCGTTGGTGGTACCGGAGGACATGGGGAAGGTAAGCTCCTCGTCGCCCTTCAGAGCGCCGAGCCGAATTCTCTCCATGTTGGAGTAGGCGAAGTCCAGACCGTAAGCCAGAGCGGCTGTGGTTGGATCCATGACGATGGAATCGCGCGGGACGCCGGCGACCTTCATGAGCTTGCGGTTCAGCTCCTTCTGAGAGTTGATCTCGAGCTGTGTCCAGGCCAGGCAGACGTGTCCGTTGTCGACGCATGCCTTGCCGATCTTTTCCCAATCCATGTTCAGGTTGGCGGAAGCGATGAGGCAGCGCTCGCCTGCAGCGACTTCTGCAGCCTTGGAGAGCACGATCGGGTCCTTGTTGGGGTTGCCGGATCCGCCGATACAGATTGGTACATCCACAGCCTGCAAGACCTCTTCAACGGTCTTGACGGCGTCTTGTGCAGAGGTATCCTTCAGGAGCGGATCAGTGCTGATCAGGTGAACTGTGACCATGTCGGCGCCGAACTTCTTGACTGCCTTCTTGGCCCACTCGCCTGGAGAGTTGATGACATCCTCATAGTGCATCTTGACGGCCTTGGCCATGCCGATGGGCATGTCGAAGACGTCCATAGTAACCTTGGGGGCATGGGGCATAGCAGCATCAGGGAAGAAAGGCATAGCCTTCTCGCCGCCGAGCTTCACTACATGGCCGCGGCTTCCGCCGTTGGCCTTGGTGGCACCCAGTGTGACCTCTTGGATCGGGGTTCTCCAGGTCTTGTCGATTCCGACAGAGAACTTGGCGCTCGCCAGAGCTGACGCGACCTTGAAGGCCGGGACTGCTGCTGCTGCGGCTGCCAGATCCTTTGGTGCCGGAGCGATGGCTGAAGCGACTGCTACGGGCTGAAGCAGATTCTCTACGGGATAGCCTACAGCCTTGGCGAAGTTCATGAGCTGCATGGCGATCTTGGCTGCCTCCTGGCCAAAGTAGTAGGCAAACAGAGGTCCAACGCCGCCTGCTCCTGCATCTAATTCAATTTCGATATCTCCCTCGATCTTTACACCCTCGAGGGACTGAACATTCATTTCAGATAATGTCTTGTTCAGGTCAGATAATGTGATCTTTCCTGCCATTCAAATCACCCTCATAGGCCAAGTTCCCTGACGACCTGCAACATCTCATGAACAGCAGGCGACTCGTCAGGGAGGCCCATCAATGGATCTCCCACTAAATCGAATTTGGCTAAACTCTCATCATAGGGGATAGTGCCGATAACCTTCAGGCCCAGGCCCTTGGCATTCTCCAGAACTTTTTCTTTGCGTCCCGGCGTGACCTTGTTCACGATCACATACAGATTCTTGTACTTCAGCTCGATCTCCTTGGCCAGATCGCGAATGCGCTCGCCGGTAGTGAGCCCTCGTCGGGACTCGTCGGTGACCACAATGAGATCGTCGAGATCAGGAATAGTCTTCCTGCTGAAGTGCTCGAGACCCGCAGGAGTGTCGATGATGACCAGATCATAGTTTATAACGGTCTTGTCCATGACGCCGCGCAGAAGGTTATTTACAAAACAGTAGCATCCAGAACCTTCCGGCTTGCCCATGACAAGGAGGTCATAGCCATCCTCTTCCAGGAGGATCTCGAAAAGCTTTGACTCAAAAAGCACCTGCTTATCAGTTTCCGGTGGTGTGGTGTACCGGGCTTGCTGCATGAACTCTCTCATGTCGCCGATGGTCTTGTCGGCTTTCACGCCGAGCGCATCCGCGAGATTGGCATCAGCATCGGCATCAATAACAAGCATCCGGTATTTTTTTCCAGAATTCTTTACGAGATATCTGATTAGCATCGCGGTCACGGCCGTTTTGCCTGTGCCGCCTTTGCCGGTTACCGCAATAATCTTCCCCAAGGTCTAGCCGTCCTTACTTCTTTGTTGGCTTGATAACTACTTCTGCGATGTGCACGGATGCGCCGCGAAGCTCGATGGTGATGCCACCCGATGATGCTGCGGGCATGGCAAAAGCCGGAGCTGCTCCTGCGGGCGCTGCGGCTGCCGCGGGGGCTGCCGCTGGAGCTTCCTTCTTCTTAAGCTTAAGCTGCATAATATCTCCCTCACTTTTAACCAATGTAGTCGTGCTCGCCGAAGAATCGTCCGCATCTCTCCAAAAAAGGAGAAAAAAGGCGGACTCTACTTAGCGAGTACCACCTTATCGATGCTGATCTTGGCATCCTTCAGTACCAGCTTTATGCCGCCGGCGCTGCCGGACATGGACAAACCTGGTGCTGCTGCGGGTGCTGCTCCGGCTGGAGCGGCTGCGGGAGCCGCTGCGGCTGGTGCCTTTGGCTTAAGTTTTAGCTGCATGGATTCATCTCTCCTTTTTTAATTAATTCACTCGAGCACGCCGTCAGCCTGTAGAGCCTCGACGACCTGCATGAACTGGCCTTCGGTGAGAGCCAGCTCGGACTTGACGGTATCAATGTTGATGTCTCCGCCAGTCTTCTCGATATAGGCCATGACCTTCTCCTTGATTTCGTCGGAGATGTCTTCCAGCTTCCAGCCCTCGGTAATCTTCTTGTTGTCAACTTTCCTGGTGACGCCTTCGACAACAGGATGGTTGACCTTGAGCAAGAAGGTCTTGAGTGCTGCGATATCCTTAGCATCGTCTTCGGTGGCGATCTTGGCCATCATGTCCTCGTCAATGCCTGCCTTTACTCTCTCCTTGAGGCCCTTGGACATCCAGACGATCCTTCTCCAGCCGCCGTCAGCCTGGAGGAACTTGGGTGAGAAGTAGTACAGAATGCCCATTCCCAGGAATCCTACTACCTGCTTGCCGCCGCCGGTCTGGCCTGCCATAGTGGAGAAGGGCAGTCCGTTGGGGGTTGCGCCCTTGAAGTCACGGTCGGCAAGGCCGATGCCGTCAACCTCGGGCATGTAGAAGCCGATGGTCTCGAAGCAGCCGCAGGATGTGTGGGGTGCATCGAAGAATGTGTACAGCAACATTCTGCTGTACTCGCCGCCCGAGCGCTTTGCTGCCATCTCGTTGATGGCTTCGTACTCGCCGGAGACAGCGTCAACAGCGGTTCCCTTGGGTATGGGGAACTGGGGGCCCTCTGGGTCAACCTTCGCGGCAGCGCGTCCATCGAACCAGGTGATTGCACCGCACAGGGATGGCCTGTCCGGGGTGACCACGCAGGCGCTGGTGGGGGCGAATGCCTGGCACAGAGTGCAGCCGTAGAAGACATCGACGTCCTCATCGTGCAGTCCCTTGGCACGTGCGTCACGAGTCTTGTAGACTTCCATGGCGTTGGCGAGCTGCTTCTTGACTTCAGCGGGATCGGTGTAGACGGTGATCTCCATCTTCTCGATGAAGGGCATCTCAGCCTTGTACAGCTCGATGACGGGCTTGAATATCTGGACCCAGGAGGTGACTCCCTTCTTCTTGAGGCTCTTGCCGATTCTCATCCAGATGTCGTATCTCTGGTTGAGGTGCATGAGGCCGCTGATGTAGGACAGCAGGGCGTGGTTGCGCCTCTCGATGATGGACTCCAGATCCTTCTCAATCTTCTCGCCGCCGACCTTGAAGACCATGCCGAAGGGCATTGTGGTGCCTTCCTTCATCTCTCCGAGATCCGGGCCTACGACGGTAACCTTTCCATCCTCAATCTGGTCCATGGGGGTGGCAAGAGACAGCTCGAATCCGTCTGCCTTGGGGCCGCCCAACTCTACCCATAGATCGTCCTTTCTAATGCGCTCGCCCTCATACATAGGGGATATATCCAACTTGATTTCATCTGCCATTAACACACCTCTTCTGATTATGAGATGAACTTATTTCTTCATTGCTGCGATTACTTCATCCACGGCGGCGTGATAGTCGTCGGGAGTGAAGGCCATGTTCCCGAAGGTCATATTCGCATTGACATGGTAATACCTGTCAACGGATATGCGCTTGACATTCCTGTTGAAGTTCTTCAACGTGGCGAACATAGCGTTGGCGAATTTGTAGAAGATACCCATGAATATTACGGTATCGTACTGGCCCTGTCCATCTAGGCCCTTCCAGTCTGGGAACCGGAGGTAGTTGGTCAAGGGGTGCAATCCGATCTGATAGACGTTATTCATGTAGCCTCTGTCCACAAATCCCTTCACGCTGTGCGCCGTGGCGGCGATTGGGATGCCCATCTTGCCCATCTCGATCATCTTATCGAACATGATGGGGTCGTCAAAGAGCTCTGCTCCCACAACGAGCAGGGGTCTCTTGGACTTCTTGATGATCGCGCCGAGGACCTTCGGCATGTAGGTCTTGGCCATCTCCGGCCCGGGGATCTGGGCCATCTCGAAGGGGATGGCATTTTTGGTGGTATCAATGCCTTTCTTAACTTCTGCTGCCATTTTTATCTCCTCCTTGCCCTCACTTCTTCGTCCTTATCTTCCTGGAAATCAGAGTCGGGTCAAAGCTCACATCAGCGGGCCGCAGCGGTCCGGAGAGGATCTTCTTGGCCTTCCAATCGATCTTCCAGCCGAACTTCGACTCGAGAGTCTTCATCATGTCTTCCTTGTATACCAAGGGAAGGTCCTTGACGTCTCGGACGAAAATATGCCAGTCGTCAGGCAGCTTGCCGAAGTACTTCATGGAGATATCACAGTAGTGAGTTAGCTTGATACCTCTGCCGATGCTGTTATCAGATGGTCTGAAGCAGAGCTTGGCCATCTCCAACATAGCCTCTTCTTTGGTCTCGGCGATGTACAGCATGGCCTCGGGTGCGGGCTCGACCTGCTGCAGCTTGCCATCTCTGGCATCGATGGTCATCCAGTCCTCGGGCTTGTCCGTCCTGCCCACGAAAGAGCGACGGTACATGACGGAGTGAGGCTGAACTACTACGGGTATGCCCAGGCGATTGCATCCTGTGGCGATTGACGCAGCCTTCTGAGAGTAGGCCCCCCATGCAATTCCGCAGGCACCTACTTTGTTCAGGATATAATCGGCTATGTCATCGAAGTTGGCCCTATGGTTTCTGTGGGCGAAGATAGTAGCTACTTTGATAGCAGCGCCCATGATGTTGGCATTGGCCACGCAAGAACCGGTGTTGCAAATGTTTCGTCCATCGAAGGCGCCACCGTACTGCTCCCAAATAGTCTTGCCGTCAGCATCCGTGTAGAGCGACATATCCATGGCCATGCACCCAGAAGTAACGACGATGTAGCCGCGATCCACGAATTCCTTGGCAATGTCGTAGCACTCTTTTGTTCCCTTGGGATAGTTTGAGCATCCCACCAGAGCGATGACACCCGGAATGGTTCCGAGCACAATTGGAGCGCCTACCGCCCTGATCTCCGTGTCCCTGGCAGGTCCACGACCGGCTCTCATTTTGAACTTCTGGTTCTTGATATACTGGCGATTGGCATACTCGAACAGGTCCAAAATTCTTATGCCTTGTGGGCAGCTCTGTTCGCATCTTCCGCATCCCACGCAGATCTCATACATGGATGAGAATGCTTCCAGGTTACCCTTGTTCGCCTCTGCGATGAGGTCGCTGATTCTAATGTGGGGTGGGCAGACGAATGCACACTCATTGCAGGTAGTGCATTTCTTGATGTCTTCCTTGAACTGCTCTTCTGTGATCAGGTTCTGGATCTTGGCCTCGGCCCTCTTTGGCTTGACGGCGATGGCAACTCTGATGCCTATCTCGCCTGCTTTTGTTGGGTCAAGTACAGCCACGCCCGGCATCTTAAAGCTAACCAGGTCCTCTACGATCTGATCAACTGAATCATTGGTCCTGTCCGGCAGACCGAGCATGATCTTATCGGTGGTTGCAATGACTGGGATCTTGCGCTTCTGGGCATCGCCTAAGACATCACAGTAGACGCACTGTTCATCTACCATCACGACGTCCATTACTCCGGCACGGACCATCTTTCTCCACCAGCCCATGGCTCCTGCGATCTTGGCCTTGGGGCCGAGATTCTTGGGCACGATGCTATCTCTGCCGGTCTCTGTGATCCTGGTAAGATCGAAGGCTGTGCAGCAAACGCCTCCAATATCTACCTTGTCCCAGAGGTTATTCTTCTCGGCGTAGATCATGGCCTCAGCGCCAGCTGCCAGGTTGTGGCCGTAAGCGATGAGAACGCCCTTGTTCTGATCCAGGGTTCCCATGCCGATTTCGATGAGCGGGGCATCAGCTGCGCCACGCGGCATGTCGTAGGCCACGATCTGAAGAAGGTCGCATATTTCCATGCCCAGGTCATCCATCATACCGGTGTGGAGAGCCTTGGACTCGAAATCCATGAAGTAGCCCTCTTGGCCAGTGTGGGTAGCGGCCACGAGCTGAACTACTTCTTCCTCAAGATAAGCAAGGCCTTCATCGAAATCCTTGAGCGACTTGGGCTTCTTGCCAATGATAGTCTGATACAAGGGAGAATCAACCAGAATTTCGTCACCCATATCGAACTTCATATCTCCAAACTTGTCAAGACACCAGTGATAGAGATGTCTGCCATGTGCAGCATGTGCGCAGCAACCCATCAAGCATGCAATGAGGACGATCTTGCCGCAGGCTCCGGCTTGATCTATGCCGCATGCGCCTTTCTTGTCCCCTGTAAGGTCGCACGGACCAAAAGTACACAAGGTGCAAGTATCATCGGCCGGCGCGTACATGATCTTGTATCTGTTCATTATCTTGTAGTCCCAGTCCCGGAGCGTTGCCACGCCGGGCTTGGGGAATGGACCCATCTCCTGGTCCCATTCTTCCGCTTCCTTAACGACAGCTCCTATGTTGATCTGGACGTTCTTCATGTCCTCAACCGAAAAGCTGCCCTTGCTTGTTGCCATCGGGTTCTTAGCCTCCTCTTCCTTTGATATACGCCGCTTGAGTTCGCATAGAGTAAATAAAACACTTTCGGATACCGCTTAATATAAAATAAACTGGATCAATCCCAGATTCATTCCAGTAATAATATACAAAAATAAAATGGCGTAGCGTATCGATCTCGTCACGATCGTTAATGCAGGATTTCTGTCCACAAGTTTGAAATGCCTTAACATAAGATGGGCTTCGAATTCATGATAAACCGGATACGGAAGAGCTTTGCGTGCGCAGAGGAGTGCAAGCACGGAGGCAAGGTGCAAGAGGCAGCATCGGCTCTGGGTGCTGAGCCTCTCGATTTTTCCGCAAACATAAATCCTCTGGGTTCGCCCCCCTTGCTAGAGCTGGTGGCAAGGGAGCTGACGCGAGTCTGCCATTACCCGGACAACAGCTATTCCGGTTTCAGCCGCGCCGCCGCAAGATTCGCCGGAGTAGAGGCATCATGCATAGTTCCCGGTAACGGCTCTTCAGAGCTGATCCGGCTGTTCGCGGAGGCAACGCTGTCGGATGGAGATTTAGCTATAATCCCATCGCCTACCTTCGGCGAGTACGAGAATCAGTCTCTTTTGGCCGGGGGTGCGATCAACCGAATCAAGATCGGCCCGGACGGGCTGCCCGCCTTACGCGACGAAGAGCTTCGAGCCGCTAAAGCTCTGTTCGTGTGCAATCCCAATAATCCCACAGGAAAGCTCCTCACCAAAGACCAGGTAACAAGCCTGGCGGAAAGGTGCGAGCTTGCCGAGACCT
>Ga0105092_10000583_pt1 | contig 19124 bp, 17 predicted proteins | sample PPLLak2March2015_FD_87021 | JGI IMG/M metagenome (GOLD analysis project Ga0105092, IMG submission 87021) | Freshwater sediment microbial communities from Prairie Pothole Lake near Jamestown, North Dakota, USA - PPLs Lake P7 Core (1) Depth... | ecosystem: Environmental > Aquatic > Freshwater >... | reverse complement strand
CATGTGCTCGAAGAGATGGGCAAAACCGGTTCGTCCCGGCCGCTCGTCGCGCGAGCCGACATTGTAAGTGACGCAGATGGAATAGGTCGGCGCGCTATGATCCTCGGCGAGGAGAACTCGCAGACCGTTTTTCAGCCTGAATTCTTTAAAGGCGACGTCGAAGGACCGAGTGGACTCGGATTCCGCGCTGTCAAGCCGGCCTCCGGTAACAATCGATAGCAGAACAAGCAACCCCGCCAGAACAGACGTTGCGGTTTTCAATGGTGTTCCTGCATTACGGCTTACCTGAAGTGTAAGCTAGGAGTATATTTCTCGGGGCCGGATTCGGCAAGATCACCCGCGAGATTTTACCGTTGACTCCCGCATCGTAAGGGAATAAGGGAGAGGCCAGCCAAAAATGCTGCGCGCCATGAAACTAAACCTCGGCTTGCTTCGTCTCCTGGTATCGACGGCTCTCGTGATGGGATCGGTTGAAGTCGCGCACGGCGCTGAACCCAAAGTCCTGAACATCGCATGGACGAGCGGGGCGAGTTGGTCGGCGATGCCCTACCGGATCGCCGCGGAAAGGGGCTACTGGGACAGGGAGGGACTCAAGGTCAGGTTTATTACATTTCAAGGAACGAATTTGATGCTCACAGCCCTGTTGGCCGGCGAAGTAGACTATATCACTATTTTGCCGTTCATCGCGGGAGCGGCGGTGCGCGGGTTGCCGGTTAAGATCGTGGCGTCCGCGACAAAGTCGAGCGGATATGCCATTGTCTCAAAGCCCGAGATCGACAGCCTCAAAGCTCTCAAGGGCAAGCGGGTAGCGATCAATTCTTTTGGGAGCTCCGCCGACTTCGCGGTCTATACGGCACTGAGCCGCAGTGGTTTGGACCCGAATAGAGACGTGACCCTGACCGCCGTCAGCGGCAGCCCAGATGCCCGCTTTGCAGCGCTCATCGGCGGTTCGGTCGATGCGACGGTCGTCAACAGCCCGTTTGAGCATCGCGCGGAACAGAAAGGGTTCAGAACCTTGGCCTCGGTGCAAGAAGTTGCGGAGTTTGTCAGGATCCCGCTCACGGGGATCAGCCTAGCGCAGAAGAAAATCGATAAGGAACCAGAGGAAATTGTCCGGCTCCTAAGGGGACTCCGGGCGGCCACTTTGTTTCTTCAAAGCCAGCGCGAAGTCGGCGTCGGCTTGATGGAACAGACCCTCAAGCTAGACCGCGCGGCTGCCGAGCGATTCTATTCCCTCTATCGCGACCAGTATAACCCCGAATTGACCCTGCCGGACTTGGTCGCAGAAGAATGGATCGCCGTGGGGACATTCAGGGCAAAGGAGAAACAATCCGCCAAACCACAGACGGTTTATGATTGGAGCTTCGCCGAAAAAGCGAAGCAATAAGAGCGAGCAGGACGTCGACAGAACGGGCCGAAACGACGGTCACGCTTGACGGCCTCATGCGATGGCGCGGTCCCCTCCTGAAGGAAGCGTGCGTGCTAGAGAGATCATTGGTTTTTCTTGATCAACTTGTTCTCATTGTCCTGTTTCTGCTCCTTGGTGTTTCTTGGGGAATTGGTTGTTACATTGCCGGCCTCTTTCCTGGGGGTCAGGACCGAGCCCACAGATATTTAATACGCTGGGCGAAAATCAGCATTGCTCTAGCGCGCCTCCAGGTTACAGTTGCCGGACTGGAGCGTCTGGATCTGGGCAGGCCCTATGTCTTCATGCTTAACCATGCGAGCTTTCTCGACGTTCTCTTGGTCCTTGCGTTTATTCCTCACAATTTCCGGTTCATTGTTAAAGAAGAGTTTTTCTCGATTCCTTTCCTGGGTCTGACGGTCAGGAGCTCGGGCCAGATCCCGCTCGATCGGAAGAACCCAAGGAAAGGATTGCGAAGCCTCAGGCGAGGCGCCGACTTGCTTAAGAAGGGCGTGTCGATCGTTGTGTTTCCGGAAGGCACACGGAGCCGTGACGGAAACATCGGTGAATTCAAGACCACACTCTTCGTCCTACCGATTCGGACGCAAACGCCAGTTGTACCCGTGTTGATCGAGGGAACCTTTCAAGCTTTACCGAGAGGGAGCGTATTTTTGAAACGTTGTCCGATAAAGATCACATTTCTCGATCCGATATCGCCCGGTCTTCTGATGGACAAAGATCGTGCTTTGTATGCAGAAAGAGTACGCCAGAGTTTGATCCGGCCCTGTCACAAGCCGAGAATGGCAGTGAACATAGGATGAAATGGCCTGTAGTGTCGGATTTGATTTCTAACCCAACGGAGGGACTATGAAACATGTCAGACTGATCACTGCTTTGTTTTTTCTGCTGCTTGTTGAAAGCATCACGCCGGCCGCGGGACTTGCTCAGGACAGAATCCGCATCGGCGTGCCGTTATTTCCGACGGTTTCATATCCGGTATTTATCGCGCATGAGAAGGGCTTTTTTGAAAAGAATGGTTTGAAAGCCGAAATCATCAGGATCAACAGCGAGCCCACGACCTATCAGGCGCTGATCTCGGGAGACATCGATGCCACATCCGGCGCGCCCACCGGTCTGGTGCAATCTAATTTGCAAGGCGTGCCGGTGGTATCCCTCGGGAGCTGGGATAACCTGGTATCGTACACCGTGGCAACGCGCGACAAGATCGACGATCTGTCCCAATTGAAAGGCAAAAAAATCGGCATCAATAGGCTCGGTGGTAAATCGTCGTTGGTGCTCCGCGTCATGCTCGAGGATGCCGGTCTCAACTCCATGAAAGACGTCACCTTGCTTCAACTCGGCGGCTCGCAAGAGCGTCTGGCCGCTTTGATGCGCGGCGGGATCGATGCGGCGCCGGTGGATTTTGCCTTTGAGCCTAAAATGAAGCAATTGGGTTTTTTCCTCGTCACCGGCAAAAAAACGCCGTTTATGAACGGCCCCATCACCGTAAAGGTTTCTTCTTTGCAGTCCAATCGATCCAAATGGGTGCGCTTCGTCAAGTCCTATCTGGAGGCGACCCAGTACATGACGACCAATAAAGAAGGCTCCATAGAAGTGCTCCGGCGCGCCGTCGGTCTCGACGACAAAGAAACTGTGGATCACGCCTACGAGCAGATGCGCGCACGCGCAGACGTGGACTTAATTCCAGCGGACGCGGCGGTGGATAACCTGATCAAGATGATGACGTACGTCGACAAACGGGCGGCGTCCGTCGATAAAAGCAAGCTCGCGGATTATTCGATCTTGAGAGAGCTCGGGCAAGGAAAACCTGCAAAGAAATAGAAAAATGGGTTGATGGAGTGGTGGAGTAGTGGAGTGATGGAGTAATGGGTTTTGAATTCTCCAACACTCCATCATTCCAATACTCCATTACTCCACGATTTTCGTATGAGCGAGATTCATTTCGTCGATACCACCTTGCGCGATGGGCAGCAAAGTCTGTGGGCTCTCGGCATGAAGACCGGGGCGATGCTGCCGATCGCGGCGCAAATGGATCGGGTCGGCTTCGAGTCCATGGAGTTTTTTGTCTCCGTCATGATCAAGAAGTACATCCGCGAGCACAAGGAAAATCCGTTTATCTGGTTGCGCGAGGGAAGCAAGCGCTTTAGCCGCACCCGGCTGAGAAACCACGGCGGCATGCACGGTTCCGGCGCTTTCGAAAAACTGCCTCACGCCGTGATGCGGCTTTTGATCGAGCGCGTGGTCTCCCACGGTATTACACTGACCAGGACGTCCAATTGCTGGAACGATTTTCAAAGCCTTGGGGAGGAGCTGCACGAGTTGCGCAAGGCCGGGATGGAAACGATCGTGAACTTGATCTATTCCGTCTCGCCGCGTCACAGCGATGAATATTACGCTGCAAAAACCCGGGAGGCAGCCTCCATTCGTCCTTATCGGATTTGCTTCAAAGACGTCGGCGGCCTGCTCACGCCAGAGCGCGTGCGGACCTTGATACCGACAATTCTCAAGCATGCCGGCGACGTTCCGGTGGAGTATCACGCGCACTGCAATAACGGCCTGGCGCCCCTCTGCTATCTCGAAGCCGTAAGACTCGGCGTCAGAACGTTGCATACGGCGATCCCCCCGCTTGCCAACGGTTCCTCGCAACCTTCCATTCTCAATGTGGCCAAAAATCTCCGGGCTTTGGGTTATACTCCGGTTATCAATGAGGAGGAAGTCAAACCGATCGAGGAGCATTTCACCGCCGTTGCCCGACGGGACGGACTTCCTATCGGAAAACCATTCGCCTACGAAGAATCACAGTATTTGCACCAGGTGCCGGGAGGAGTTATTTCCAATCTACGCCATCAACTGCGGCTCGTGGGGAAGGAAAACCAGTTGCCGGCGACTCTAGACGAAGCGGCGCACGTGCGGGCCGATTTCGGTTATCCCATCATGGTCACCCCACTCTCTCAGTTCGTCGTCAGTCAAGCGGCCATCAACGTGATCGTCGGAGAGCGCTACAAGGAAGTCACCGACCAAGTGATCCAGTACGGGCTGGGGTTGTGGGGGAAAGAAGCGCCTGCGCTGATGGATCCGAACGTCAAAGACAAAATCCTAGGCCGCGGCCGAGCCAAAGAATGGCAAGGCTGGGAACCTCCCGAACCTTCGCTTGAGGAGGTGCGGCGAAAGTTCGGTGCGCCTTCGCTTTCCGATGAAGATCTCTTGCTGCGGGTCTACGCGGGTGAGGATGCCGTGAAGGCTATGAATACCGGCGGAGCACCGCGAGAGCGCTTGAATGGAAAACAGCCGCTAATTCGCTTGATCGAGGAGCTAAGCAGGAAAAAGGACTGCAACCAGATCTTCATCCGCCGGCCCGGCCTTTCACTCACCTTCGAAAAGAAGGCACGCCGACGAAAAGGGCTGCCCCTAGCTTGATCAAAGCCATCGGATTATCGCTATGATCTCGATTTGCAGTAGGTCCTGTCGGCCCGCTCCGCTGGAGCGAGCGGAAGGAAGCAACGCGAGAAGGAGGGTTGAATGGCATCAGCAAACTGGCGAGGCACCGTCGGGGTTGTAAAGCCCACGTATGAATCCGGTTCTCTGGTTGAGTTCATTCGCTTGCTTCCGGAGGGTGTTGGAGTGATTCCCGTTTACGCCGGTATCAAGCAGCACACCGAGAGAGGCTACCTTGACGCCATGGAAACTTATCACGAGCGCGTTGCCGAACTTGCAGCCATCGGTGTCGACCTCATGCACCCTGAAGGGGGACCACCGTTTATGGTTCGTGGCTACAAGAGCGAGCAAGAAATCGTGGGACAGTGGGAACAAAAGTACCAGATGCCGATCTTCACGTCCGGCATGACCCAAGCGGCAGCGCTCCGCGCTCTGGGCATAAAGCGATTCGTCGGTTGCACCTACTTTCGGGACAACCAACTCAATGATCTTTTTACGCGCTATTTTACCGACGCCGGTTTCGAGGTGCTGGCGATGGAAGGCATGGACACTTCACCGGCTGAAGCGGGCAATCTGACGACGGCGCAGATCTACCATCATCTCAAGCGATCGTTTCTCAAACATTCGCAAGCGCAGGGAATTTATCTTCTCGGTTCCGGCGCCTGGCGGGTTGTCGACGTGGTGCCGGCAGAGGAAGACCTGGGCGTTCCGGTCATCCACCCTGTCGCGGCGCGGGTGTGGTACGTTCAAAAGCGGCTCCACGTTCGCCAACCGGTGCAAGGGATGGGTCGTCTCTTGGCAGAGCTGCCCTAGGAGGGTACTAGAGTTCAAGGTTCAATGTTCCAGGTTCAAGGTTACAACTCGTTTCGGACCTTGAACATTGAACTCTCATGCCTCCTGACTCCTTCCTAGTCCTTCCATCGTGTCGGCCGCAGCACCCGTCCCGGATACGAGCCCGTCGGCGCGCCGTTCTCGATCACGACTTCGCCGTTCACCACCGTGTGATGCACGCCCGCCGCCCGTTGAATCATGCGGGTCTCGTTGGCCGGAAGATCCTGAACGTATTCCGGCTCCAGAGTATTGATGGTCGCCGGATCGAAAATCGCCAGATCGGCGGCATAGCTCGGCCGGATCAGGCCGCGATCCCCGAGTCCAAAGAGCGAGGCGACACGAAAGGTCAACTTGGAAACCGCTTCTTCCAGCTTCATAATTCCATAGTCTCGCACCCAGCGGCCCAAGAATGCCGTACAGTAACCAAACCTGGCGTCATAGCCCATGTGAGCGCCGGCATCGGACTGGCCTATCACGACAGAAGGATGTTTGAGAATTTCACAGACCGCTTGGGGATCTCCTTGAGTATTAGTATGGACGAAGCGGGTCTCGAGATCTTCTTCGAGGGATAAGTCCAAGAAACAATCCAGACCGTCTTTGCCCTGCGCTTTGGCAACTTCCTCCACCGACTTCCCCTCAAGCGGCTTGTTTTTCGAGAGTTTGACGTGGTCGATGAAAACCACATCCCACCGTCTCGGAAAAACCGACGGGGATCGGTCCCCGATCGCTTCCGCGCGCAGCTTTTTTCTTACGTCAGAGTCGGCGAACATCTTCTTTCGCTCCTCCACCGTGCCGAACATGGCCGCTCTCCAAGTCGGAAATTCATCGAAGCACTGCGCATCGAGTAACGTGTACCGATTCTGAAAGGGCTTGGCTTGCGTCATAGCGTAAATCGGCAATCCTTCTTCTTTGAAGACGCGCTCCGTGTTGGCGAGCATCTCCCGCCAATGATCAGGGCGGCTCCAGCTATGGCTGATACTTTGCCAGAGGACGGGCCGTCCCGTGCGCCGCGCGAGATCCGCAGCGTAGCTGATGCGCCCGCGTGAGTCCGCGCCGCCTCCACTGAGCTGGACGACTCCGGCATTCATCTCACCCAGGACGTCCAGCAACGCCCCCAGCTCTTCCTTGGAAGCAAGACGGCTCGCCACCGGCTTTTTATCTTCTCGCATGTGGCGGGGATTCTGATTGGTGGAAAAGCCGACGGCGCCGGCATCCATCCCTTGACGCACCAGACGCTGCATCTGCGCGATCTCCTCCGGCGTCGCCTCCCGCTCCACGGCATCTTCTCCCATAACGTGGTGGCGCACTGCGATATGGCCGACGAGGGCGGCAACGTTGATGCCCAGGCGTGTTCCGAGAACATCGAGATACTCCCGGGTCGAAGTCCATTTCCACTGCACGCCTTCTTCGAGCACGCGGCGACTGATCGCCTCGACGCGGACAAAACTTTTGATCACCGCGTCGCGGTCCTCCGGCTTCGCCGGCGCGAGGCTCAAACCGCAGTTGCCGATCACCACGGACGTGACGCCGTGAAAACAAGACGACGTCCCCAGCGGATCCCAGAGCAATTGCGCATCGAGATGGGTGTGCGGGTCGATAAAACCAGGTGCTAACGCCAGACCATCAAGATTCAGTGTTTTCTTGGCGCCGCCGGTTACCCGCCCAATCTCAACGATCTCCCCACCCGCAACGGCAACGTCGCCGTTGAAGCTAGGCATACCCGAGCCGTCATAAATCCTTCCACTTTTAAGCACGAGGTCGTACATTGAGTTCTTCCTTCTTTCACGCTATGAAGACGATCAAATCGGCAATTGCAGGAATCTGCATCAGCATTGACCAGAACTTAGTCGAAGTGACCGCACAGGGTCAAGCGAGATAGATCCGACACACGACCGAATAGCTGGACCTGCGCAAGAAAAAGACGATAAAAATTATGGTCGTTATGTGATTGACAAAAGACACTCGCTTAAAAGATACTCCCTCTGCCCGGAGAATTTAACACGTGCGAGCCACCGAATTCTTAAAGTAGATTTATTCAATCGGGAATGAGGTTATCCTTATGAAAGCGATTCGTTTGGCGCTGATTGTGCTCTTGCTTGCGCTGTTTTCCGATGCCGACGCGCAGGAAAAGAAATTGCAGCGCCTGAATTTCTCCTACCCTTCGTTAACCAAGACTCGCGTTGCGCTGTGGATTGGCAAAGACGACGGAATCTTTGAGAAGCATGGCCTCGACGTTAATCTGGTCGTGATTCGCTCGGGCATCACCTCCGTGAGCGCCCTCGTGAACGGAGAGATCGACGTTCTCGGCGGTCCGGCGTCCACCTCGATTTTAGCGGCAGAGAGCGGGTTGCCGGTGGTCATCATAGGCACATTCGGACCCGCCTCAAGAAAGCTCGTCGTGCCGGAGCGCATTCGGTCGGTCGAAGAGCTTAAAGGAAAAACCATTGGGGTGAGCAATTTTGGGACGATCATCGATTACTCCGTCCGCCGCGCGCTGCCTAAACTGGGCCTGACACCGGGCAAAGACGTGAATGTTATTCCCACGGGTCTGAGCCAACCCGTGCAAAGAATGTTGCTCATGTTTCAAGGCAAGATCGACGCGACCCTCGCCAGCGAAGATGAAATCTATGCAATCGAAGCGATGGGTCACAAAGTGAGAATCCTGGCCGAGCTGCGCGATTTGGGAATCCACACTACGATCAGCGACCTTTCAACGACGCGGGAGTTTCTCAAGAATCGTCGCACGGTGGTGAAGTCATTCTTAATGGGTCTGAGCGAAGCCGTTGCGGTTGCGAAAAAGAATAAGGAGGTGGCTCTGAAAGCTTTCCGTCGACACATGAAGGCGGATGATCCGAAGCTTCTTGACCTCATGTATAAAGACTACATCGTAGAGGCCGCTCCGGTGATTCCGTATCCTCTGGTGGAAGCCATCAAGACGGATATTGAAATTCTAAGCGCCACTCGTCCCGGGTTCAAAGATAAAAAGCCAACTGATTTCACAGATACCACGGTTCTTCAAGAGTTGGAGAGCGAGGGGTTTTTCGCCAAGCTGATCCGGTAAATCATAGGAAACGGCACTACCGGTCCGCGCTTAAAGACCCACGGACAATCTTATGGCCAAATTGCGTTTGAGTTTTGCGGTTGAACGAAGTGAACGAACCCTCCCGCTCATCGACGGAACGATTCACCCTGAGGGCATCGAACTGGTGCCGATCGTGGCCGATCCGTCGGAAATTTTCTGGCGCCAGCTCAAGTTCAAAGAGTTCGACATTTCCGCCCTGTCGTTTTCCTCCTATATGATAACAAAGTCACAAGGCACGGACATGATCGCGCTTCCAGTTTTTCCGGCGCGGCGGTTCATGCATACGCAGCTCTTCATTCACACGGACTCGGGAGTTAAAGAGCCCGGCGATCTCGTCGGCAAGAAGATCGGCGTCGGTGAATATCAACAGACCGCCGCTCTTTGGACCCGCAGAATTCTGGAGCACGATTTCGGAGTGTCCCAATACAAGGTTGACTGGTTTATGGAGAGAACCGAGGAACTCAGCCACGGCGGGGCGACCGGTTTTAGACCGCCCCAAGGTATTTCTTTCCGCCGCATTCCACCGGACAAGAGCCTGGCGTCAATGCTCGTCAATCACGAACTCGACGCCGCCCCGATACACAGGGCTTTACAAAAGGGGAGTAATATCATCGACCGCTCGACGCAGAACCGTGGAACCGGCGGTGATTGGAGCAAGATCAAGCCGCTCTTCCCTGATGTGATCGCGGAGGGAGAGAGATTCGTCAAAACCCACGGTTATGTCCCTGCCAGTCACACCTACGTCATTCGCGGCGACATCCACGAAGAATATCCGTGGGTCGCTTTCAACCTTTATAAAGCATTCCTCCAGGCGAAGGACCTTGCCCGAGACGGACTGGCCGAGGATATTCCATCGGGGCTCATCTTCGGCGCCCAGTACTTGGCCAAGAGCAAACAGATATTAGGCGACGATCCGTTTCCCTATGGTATCAAGGCAAACAAGAAAATGATCGAGGCGATGATCGAGGGCTCCTACGAACAGGGACTGACCGCGGAGAAACTAAAAATCGAGAGCCTTTTTGCCGCCAGTACGTTAGAGCTCTGAGGCGTGGAGGATTTTTCAAGAATGCGACCAGCAAAGTTAGAGGTGAACAGTATACCCTGGCGGTGCTTTGTAAGCACAGTTTGCTTTCTCTTTGTCGTAGTTTCGGTTTCATCTGTGTTCGGTGCTATGGCGAGGGCAACCAACCTGCGGGTTGGATTGCCCGGGCGATTGTCGTCCAACTGGCCCCTCTACGTTGCTGCGGAGCGAGGCTTTTTTATCCAGGAGGGATTGAACGTCGAGTTGATTGCGATGCGCAATGCCACCATTCAGGTTCAAGCATTGATTGCCGGTGATCTACAGGCCAATCATAACTCCGTCGATTCAACGGCTCGAGCGTTCTCTGGCGGAGCACACCTCAAATTCATCGGGTCGGCGCAGCAAAAACCAAGCTTTCGTTTGCTGGCCGGCAAAGACATCAACGATTGGAAATCATTACGAGGTAAGTTCCTCGCTGCCGGCGCTCCCGGGGGCCTGACCCATTCCTTACTCGTAGCCATGCTTGATGCTCACGGCCTTAAGAAAGGAGAGTACGACGTCTTGAGCATGGGACTGGATAACGATCGCGGCGCAGCGCTCAGGGCAGGCCGCGTGCAGGCCACCCTCCTGATTCAGCCGACAGATTTTTTGCTACTGGAGGAAGGGTTCAAGTCGATGGGATTTGTCGGTGATTTCTTAAAGGACTGTGAATACAACGGCTATGTCGTGAACGGCCAATGGGCCAAAGACAATGGACCGACCGTGGTGGCCTTTATGCGCAGCGTTCTACGGGCGCTCACCTGGTTGCACGACCCCGCCAATAAGGACGAGGCGATCAAGATTCATGGTAAGTACATTCCCTTCAAGCCCGAATGGCTGGAAAAGATTTATGACATGCTCATCCGCGAGAAGATGCTCAGCACTGATGGAAGGCCGAATATCAAGGGAATCGAAAATCTGCTGCAGATTTCAGTCAAATATGGCGCCGGGATGTCTGCCGTTCCGCCGTTGGACAAATGGGTGGATCTAACCTACCTGGACAAGGCCTCGGCGTCTCTGAAATGACAAAATCAAGCCACCCTATGCAGCACGACGCTGTAAAATTCGGAATCGCAATCCCGCAAACTTTCAACAAAGAATCCGTTGATGTGGCCCTCATTCAAAAGTTCCTCAAGAAGGCTGACACGTCTGGCTATCACAGCGTCTGGGTTCAAGAGGTTCTCGATGCATCGCTGCTCGAGCCGGCGTGCTTGCTTACGTACGCAGCGGCTCTGACTCGGAATCTGCAATTGGGAAGCGCGGTCCTGCTTACAGCTCTTCGCACTCCCTTACAGCTCGCGAAGATGCTATCAACCGCGGATCAATTGAGCCAGGGGCGTCTGCTCGTCGGGATTGCTCTTGGCAGTAATACTCGAAATTATCCTGCTTATGGCATATCGGCAGATAAAAGAGTGCGTCGGTTTATTGAAGGCATCGCGCTCATGAAAAAACTCTGGACTGAGGAATCGGTGAGTTATGATGGCGAGTACTGGAAGCTTCGCGACGAACACCTCGATCCAAAGCCCGTCCAAAAGCCGCATCCGCCCGTCTGGCTCGGCGGCAGTCATCCCAATGCGCTGCGCCGAGCAGTCCAACTCGGTGACGGCTGGCTGGGAGGCCGGACACCGACGCAAGAATTCAGAGCGCATGTTAGCGCGGTGCACCGGTATCTCGACGAGTTTAGTCGTGACCCTGCCGATTTTATGATCGGCAAGCGCACTTATATCGCAGTCGATAAGAACAAGGCTCGCGCTGAGCAGAAGCTCAATCAATGGTTCAACCAGGTTTATAAGGTGCGCGATATCGCCAACACTTCAGCGATCTATGGAAGCGAGCAGGAGTGCATCGATAAGCTCGGCGAAATCATTTCGGCCGGCGCGAAATTGCTGATCTTGAATCCAATTTCCGACCACATGGAGCACTTGGAAGGACTGGCAAGAAACATTTTGCCGAAGATAAGTTCGACTTGGCAGAGGTCAGCGTGAAGAGTTCTCGGTGACAAAAGGAGGATAAAATGCCTGCAACAATTTTATACGTTTCCGGCGATAAAGGCGTGGCGACGCTAAAAAAGAACGGCGGCGACTGGAGACTGGAATCCCATGGGCTCCAGGATTGGGCTGTTCCGAAGGTGGGCGTAATCCGGTCGAAACCGGGGCGGATCTTCGCGGGAACAAGGGGAGATGGCGTTTGGCTAAGCGAGGATTACGGCAATAAATGGACCAAGCCTTCTTACGGAAAGCGAGGCCCGTGCAAGGTCCGTTGCGTCACCGTCCACCCTCGCGACATTGACACCATCTATGCGGGTGGCGAGCCGATTGACATCTTTGTGAGCGTTGACGCGGCAATGAATTGGACGAGATTGGAATCAGTGCGAAACACTCCGGGCGTTGCGGAGTTTGGCTACCCGCTGGCAAACGTGGAGCCCCATGTGCGGGATATTGCCTTCGATCTCGGGAATCCAAAAATTCTCTATGCCGCGCTGCAAGTCGGCTTCATGCTAAAGAGCGCAGATGGCGGCACAACCTGGAAACTGCTCGACAAAGGACTCGATGCCGATGTGCACGCCATCGTCATCGATCCGGATAACTCTGAGCGGATTTTCATCGCCAGCGGCGGGGACTCCTACCGTGCCGGTCAGGCCCCCGGAAGATCGTTATACGTGAGCGAGGACGGGGGCGAGTCATGGTCGCCCACTGCGATGAACTACAACGAAGAATACTCGGTGCCATTGGTCATGCACCCCAAAAATCCTAAGATCCTTACACCGCGCTTGCGCACGGGAGCCCGGGCTCGTGGCGGCGTCCGACGGGTGCGGAGTCCTATCTTCTTAGGACCACCGATGGCGGCAAGAACTGGCAAAGGCTCAGTGACGGTCCCAACAACAGCGGCAAGAGCTTTACCGAAGTTCTGGTGATCGACGATGAAGCGCCCAATCAAATGTACGCCGGCACGCGCGGCGGCGATATTTATTCCAGCGATGATGGCGGCGAGAGCTGGCGCAAGCTCGAGGTTAAACTGCCGTCGATTTCCGACATGAAGTGCGTGCGCGCTTGAGTGCGGGAAATCCATGGACAACAAAAATAGCTTGTCGGGAAAGTATGCTATCGCCGGGTTGGGAATGGTGATCGGCGTCCCCGAAAAGGAGTTGCAACAGCGAAAAGCAGCGCTCCCCGACCATCCGATGCTGGCAAACGCGGTGGCATCACCGTTAGGTGATTTGACGGCGAAGGATCTTGAGGCCGAAGCCGCCAGGCGCGCCATCGAGGACGCTGGCTTGACGCCCCACGATATCGACGGCGCCGTGCACGTGCATGGCGGGCCCAGAAGCGGCGGTGGAACGACGACCCACCTGGACGCGTTTCCCAGAATGCTCGGCTGTCCCGTAAATTTCTATTACCTGGTGGGAAGAGGCGGCGCCTGGGGCACCATGGGAATCGTCAGCGCGCTGTCGTTCCTCGAGCTTGGTCTCGCAAAATATATTGTCATCGCCGGTTCCACCGAAGATTGGACCCGAAGTCACAGCAGTGAATTTCGCGGTCAGGGCAATCGCGGCCACATCCAGCCCTCCACCGTCAGCAGCATGTGGAGTCTCCCCTTCGGGCGGACCGCCGCCGCCCACGAGCACAGTATGTTCGCCTCTCGACATAAGCACGAGTATGGGACGACGGAGCGACAGTTCGGCGCCGCGGCAGTCCAAGTTCGTGCTTGGGCGTGTAAGAATCCTTTGGCGCGGATGTACGGCCGGCCGGCAACCATCGAAGAATATCAGGCGTCGCCCAGTTACATCTGGCCCTATCACGTCATGGACATGGCGGTCTCATCGGACGGCGCCATCGCCTTTGTGCTCACGTCGGCCGAACGAGCGCGGGACTGCCCCAAAAAACCCGTGAGCGTTTTGGGCATCGGGTTTGGCGACTCCCAGGGTGGCCAATGGTGGGAAGGAGCGGCCCATTATACGAAGCTGCCGGTGGCGAAAGCCAAGGAGGCAGCGTTCGGTCAAGCCGGCATTCAGATCGAAGACGTCGACGTCGCACAGCTCTACGATTGCTTTACCGCTGAATTGATCATGCAGATGGAGGACTACGGCTGGTGCGCCAAAGGAGAAGGCGGTCCGTTCGTCGAGGCGGGCCACATCGGTCCGGGTGGGGATACCCCCGTAAACACCAGCGGAGGACTTTTGTCCGCCTACCATCTGGCCGACTTGACGGGCATTTCGGAAGCTATTTTTCAATTGCGCGGCGAAGCGGCGGAAAGACAAATCGCAGACGCGCGCGTTGCATTGGTAAGCGGTCACGGCGGAGAAGTCATCTCTCCGGGTATGTGTTCGCTCCATTCCAGCCTGGTATTGGGCATCGATTGAGGAGCAAGTCATGACATGGAAAAAACCGGCGCCGTATACGACGGGAACTCTGAGGCCGTTTTGGGACGGATTAAAAGAACGACGGTTCGTTCTGCCGAAATGCAATACTTGCGAAGCCTGGTACTTTCCGCCGGCGTTTTGCAAAAATCATCGCAACGAACCGTTCTTTGGTAGCCTTTCATGGACCGAGGCCAGCGGACGAGGCAAAATCATCGCCTTTAATATTACTCAAGTGGCCCTCCGGACCGCGTTTAAAGATGATGTGCCCTATGTCTATGCGCTGATACGTCTCGACGAAGGACCAATTATCTCCAGCAACATCATCAATTGTGATGCCAGTTCGGTTTACATCGACATGCTCGTCAAAGTGGTCTTCTGGCAGATTGAAGATCTGGGCGTGACCATCCCCTACTTCGAGCCCGATCCATCGGCTGAGAACTCTGCGTTGAACGCATGAGCGATTCTAACTGGAAATCCGATTTAAGCCCTCTTCTCAGTCCCAAATCCATAGCTCTAATCGGCGCTTCGGAAAACTCAGCCTGGTCGAGCGCCCTGTTTCACAATCTGAGCGAGCTTGGATACAAAGGCACGTTGTTTCCCGTCAATCCGAAACGGGAAACGGCTTTCGGACTGAAGTGCTATCCAAGCGTCATGGCAATCCCCGAACCCGTAGATGCCTTCGTCATTGCTATTTCGCGAGACTTCATCTTGCCGGTTTTGCAAGAGTGCGCCAAGAAAGAGCTCCGGTCCGGTGTCATTATCTCTGCCGGATTTGCCGAAGCCTCCGAAGAGGGAAAAAAGATCCAGGCACAAATCGTCGACATCGCAACCAAGAGTAAAATCAGGATCTGCGGCCCCAACAGCTTTGGCGTCGCGAATCTTCATGAAGGTGTCTCGTTGATCTCGAGCTCTGAAGTTCGGTATTTGAAGCCGGGGAAGATCAGCTTTGTTTTTCAAAGCGGCGGTCTGCTCAACGCGGCATTGCTTGCCGCTTGGGACAGAGGCTGGGGCATCGGCTGCGCGATCTCCTGCGGCAACGAAGCGGTCCTGAACATCGCGGACTACGCCGACTATCTGGTGCGTGAAGAGAATACGGACGTTGTTGGCATCCTCACGGAGGGTTTCAGAGATCCGCAAAAATTCCTCGGAGTCGCCAAGCTTGCGGCCGAGCTTGAGAAACCCATCGTCATCCTTAAGCTTGGCAAGTCAGAAAAAGGAAAACACGCCGCTCAAGCCCATACAGGCACTCTCGTGGGTTCCGATGCGGTCTATGATGCGGTTTTCAAACAGCATGGTTTAACACGAGTGGCCGATCTAGATGACTTTATCGAAACCGTCGAGTTGTTTTCGAAAAGGAAAAAGCTGACCGGTCATCGGGTTGGCGTGATCGTGCCGTCCGGCGCCGAATGCGGTTTGGTCGCCGATTTAGCCGATGACGCAGGTGTGGAGCTGCCTGAGCTGTCGCCAAAAACTATCGAAAGACTCGCAACCGGCCAATCCGCCTACCTCTCCATCCGCAATCCGCTGAACGCGCCGGAGCGATACGTAAGAAGAGGCGAAGTCTTCAGAGAATGGATCAAAACCCTGGTTGCAGACGAAAATCTCGATATCGTGGCCCTTCGATTGCCGCTGCCGCGCCGCCGAGAAGATGAAGATGTGATCGCCCGCTTTCGCGACTTGACGGAGATTGCCAGCCGAACCGAAAAATTGGTGATATTATTTTCTCGTGCGTCCATCAGTTTGCCGGAATACTGGCGTAAACTCGTCGGCGCAAACGATATACCTTTCTTGCTGGAATATCGAAAAGGATTCAAGGCGATAAAAGCTCTCCTTACCTACCAGCGCTTCCTGGGAAACAAGCGAAGTGTCCCAGCTGAAATCGAGCTCCAGATCGACCGGGGAAAAATCAAACGCTTGCTGGCTTCGAGCGATCAGGCACTCACGGAACGGCAAGGTAAAGCAATTCTCGCGGAGTACGGGATACCAATTACCCGAGAGGCGCTAGCCCGCAGCGAGGAGGAAGCTCTAGGTCTGGCGCAAACGATCGGCTATCCCGTGGTATTGAAAGTGGAGTCTCCTCAGATCATCCACAAAACCGACGCCGGCGCGGTGAAAACCAATATCGCAAGCGAAGTTGAATTGATCCGTTCGTATCGTGAGATCGAGCACAATGCCAAAACTTTTGATCCGAGCGCGACGATAGAGGGAATTCTAGTCCAGGAAATGATTCACGGCGGTAAGGAAGTCATTGTGGGCATGACGCAAGATCCGCAATTCGGTCCGGTCATCGTTTTCGGAATAGGCGGAGTTTTCGTGGAAATCATCAAAGACATAACAATGCGGATCGCGCCCCTGTCAAAAACCGACGCCGTCGAAATGATTCTGGGGCTCAAGGGTTATAGTGTCCTTAAAGGCGCCAGAGGGGAACGTGAAAGCGATATTGACGCTGTCGTCGAAATTCTTTTGCGAGTTTCACAGTTGTCCTTGGATTTGAGAGATGAGATAACGGAAATCGACATCAACCCTCTGATGGTTTTGGAGAAAGGCAAGGGGGCGGTAGCGGTGGATTGCTTGATGACGCGACAGCGACCAGCCCTATGAAGATCGAAACCCTGACATTTATCCCCCATCGCCTGAAGCGGCGCGGGCGCTGGCAGACGGCCAGCTACACTGCCGATTTCGTCGATGTCTTTTACGTCAAGATTCAAACTGACCAGGGAGTCACCGGAATCGGCGCGAGCTCCGTGGTTCCCAACGGGCGCGGTGATCCATTCGTCGAAGGACTTGAAAAAGCGAAAGCCGCCGCCGGTGATCTTTTTGCGGGGAAAGACCCCTTGCAAATCAATCCCTTAATGGATGCTTTGCACATGGCGGTGCCAGGATACAAGCGCCACAAAGCAGGAATCGAGCTAGCGCTTTATGATCTGATGGGAAAGGCACTCAACGTTTCGCTTTCGACCTTGTTGGGTGGCGCAACGCGCGACGTCATTCCTGTAATTAGAATGCTGAGCATGGGAAGCCCAGTCGAAATGGCAGAAACAGCTTTAAAGTTTGTTCAGCAAGGCTACCAACATCTCAAAGTCAAGCTCGGAACCGACCCGGCCGGGGACTTGGAGCGTTTTAAGACCGTGCGCAGCGCCGTGGGACCTAAGGTAACACTGACCGTCGACTTCAACGGCGCCTATGACGCTGCAACGGTGATCGAGGTGATAGCGAGTTTGGTTCCACACGGCTTGGCCATGGTCGAGCAACCCGTCCCGGGAACCGATCTTGTTGGAATGGCCACGGTTACAAAAGCGGTCGAGCCGGTCGTGTTGGCCGATCAAGGAGTGGAGTCTGCTGGGGAGGTTTTTCAGGTTGCCGCCGCAAACGGCGCGAAAGCGGTCAGCATCAAGCTCCTTAAATTTGGCGGGCTGCAAAAAAGTCTCGCCGCGGCGCGGGTGTGCGAGGCGGCCGGACTCATCTGCCACGTCGGCGGAATGGCTACGTCGAGCCTGATCGATGCGGCACAGATCCATTTCATCAGCGCGACACCAAGCGTCGTCACGCCGTCCGAAATCGGCGAGTTCGAAGCGCTTGAGGGCGATTTGGTCGAGGGACTGGCAGTCGTTGACGGCCATGTTCGAGTGCCGACGGGTCCTGGCCTAGGTGTGAGTTTGAAGGTGTAGTCGTTCAAGTTTGGCGAGAATGCGGCACGAGGTGCCACCTTTCGCGCCAGCTGTATGTGCTTTTTCGTTAATTCTTTTTACTTTCGGTCATCATGAACCGAGCTGGTGCGCGTGGTTTAATCCAAGGACCGGTGGGTTCGGCTTGGAATATTCTAATCGATTTTCTGAAGGCTCAAATGCGGTTCATAAAGCATCTGAATCACGATTCCATCCGGATCGGCGCAATAGAACGAGGCGCTGCCGTCTCGATGTAAGTTGAAGGGGTGGACAATCGTAACGCCGCGGGCCCGAAACGCGTTTTCCAGTTCTTTAACTCGGTCGATGGTTTCGACGACAAACCCCAGATGGTCGAGCTGCTGTTCGGCAGCACCCTTGATAAAGCTCCGCGATACCTCATGCAGCGCAATATTGTCGCAGCCGGAGGAAAGATAAACGTTTTGTGGGTCCGGCTCCCAGACGACATCCATGCCGAGCACATCTCGATAAAATGCTTTAGACCGCGCCATATCCGTTACTTTGAGGGCAATATGGCGCATTCCTTTGACTCCGGCGATACGACTCATGTTTTGGACTATATCATACCGCGCTATAAATGTGACGAATGGCCTATGGGCTACTTGCCTGGCATCGGGAAAAGCGGGATAGTTTATCTATGAAAGAGGCCCTTTGGTGGCAGACTGAAGAGGATGGCAGGATCCTATGCACCCTGTGCCCGCGCTTCTGTCGTCTGGGCGACGGCCAGGCCGGTTTTTGCTACATTCGTAAGAACGTCGGCGGCAAGCTCTATTCCCTTGGCTACGGCACATCCACCGGCTTCGCCGTCGATCCCATCGAAAAGAAACCACTGAATCATTTTTTGCCCGGCACCGGCGTGTTGAGCTTTGGCACCGCGGGCTGCAATCTCGGTTGCCGCTTCTGCCAGAACTGGAGCATCAGCAAGGCGACCTTGGACAAAGCGCATAGCCTCAAGGCGAGCCCCGAACGCGTCATCCAACTGGCGCTCCGTCACAAAGTGCCGAGCATCGCCTTTACCTACAACGATCCCGTGATCTGGGGGGAGTTCGTCATCGACATTTCACGCTTGGCACGGGAGCACGGACTAAAGAGTGTAATGGTGACGGCAGGTTACATTACCCCGGAGTCCCGCTCAGACGTTTATCGCTATATCGACGCGGCCAACGTGGACCTAAAGGGGTTCACCGAGCGCTTCTACCACAAGGTAACATTTTCGCATCTCGATCCGGTGCTCGATACGCTTCGCT
>Ga0105092_10000581_pt1 | contig 19174 bp, 15 predicted proteins | sample PPLLak2March2015_FD_87021 | JGI IMG/M metagenome (GOLD analysis project Ga0105092, IMG submission 87021) | Freshwater sediment microbial communities from Prairie Pothole Lake near Jamestown, North Dakota, USA - PPLs Lake P7 Core (1) Depth... | ecosystem: Environmental > Aquatic > Freshwater >... | reverse complement strand
GTGAAATCCATGATCTCCCGCTTGCGGAGCATTGACGGAGTTGCGCAGACCGTACACCTGGCATTGCAGGCGTTGGTCAATTCGACATAGACCTGATCTGGAAAATCCGGATAACGGTACATATCCACTACACTGTAAAGAGCCAAAAGCCGATTACGAGTACGATTACGAGTACGAAAAAACTGCCCGCTGCCCTCTGCCCGCTGCCCTCTGCCCCTTTGCCCCTTCCCGTTCAGTTGGCCCTCGAGCTCGGCCCCACCAGCGCTTCGGGCAGAAAGTTCCTCTCGATCGCGCGCAGATATCGCTTGCTCGACTTCAGCGTGAACAGCTTCGGCAGCATGCGAATGAACCGCATGCGCGTCAAAAAGAACGTGAAATACGCCTTACGTTGGAGACGCTTCAGGCGCTTGAAGTCAAAATCAGGCGTCTGGATCCGTATGATCTCGCGCAAGCTGTCAACCTGCTGGCTCGGGTCGTACAACCCCATCTTGATCACCTGCTGGCGAATCTCCGTGCCCGCGTACGGAATGACGATGCTGAACAGGGCCTCGTCCAGCTCGCTTCGCCGCGCGAACCGGATGGTCATGTTGATTTCTTCCACCGTCTCGGACGGAAAACCGATCATGAAAAACCCAAGCGTGTTGATTTTGTATTTCCTCGTCCAACGGACCACGTCGTTAACCATGTGGAGCTTCAGGTTCTTGCGGCTCAGACTCTGGACCCTCGGGCTCGCAGACTCGATCGCAATGGAGATATGGTGGGTCCCCGCTGCCGCCAGCTTCTGAACGAGCTCCTCGTCCAACCTCTCCAGCCGAACGCCGTTTCCGAACTGGAGTGCGATCTGCAGGCCCTGCTCCACGATCATGTCGCAGATCCGCTTGGCACGGTCCATATCGAAGTTGAAGATGTCGTCTTCGACCATGAACTCCTGAATCCGATAGCGATCGTAGAGCAGTCGGATCTCGGCGAGCACGTTCTGTGGGCTTCGTCCCCTGAACTTCTTTCCGAACAGGTCGTGACAGTAAGTGCAGTGCCAGGGACATCCGCGGCTGGTGAAAATCTGAATGGCGCGCTTGTACTTGGGTGTATACCGCCCCGTCTCGGCCTCCGCGTACCGGTCGAGATCGAGCAGGTGGTAGGCGGGCATGGGAATGGAATCCACGTCCGCTATCTGGGGTCTTGGGGGATTGATCCGGCAATTCCCTTCCCGGTCCTTGAAAGCCAGGCCACTCACCTCCGCCAAATCCCCCCCTGCTGCAAAGGCTTCCAGGAAGGCTCCGAAAGTCTCCTCGCCTTCGCCGACACACACAAAGTCGCAATATTCCTGCCGGAGGACCTCCTGGGTGACGATCGTCGGGTGCTGGCCGCCGAAGACGACGGGCAGTGCCGGGCAGGCCTCCTTCAGCTGTCTGGCTGCGATTTCCGCGCCTTCGAACTCTGGCGTCATGCAGCTGAAACCGGCCAGCTGCCACTCCCTCTCCTTGAGCTTGGCAAGCAGGACCGGCTGCGGATCCGATTCAAGCGCCAGGTCGAGAATCTCAACATGGTGGCCGAGTCGCTCCGCCATGGGAGCGACATATACCAGGCCGATCGGAATGCCGACGATCATGTCCATGAAAGTCGGTTTGGCTCTGATCAAAAGGATGTCCATACAACAACACCGCAGCTACCGATCCCGGAATATCGGGATGCGGTAAAAAATCGCCATCTTCTCCATGCGGGGAATCCATTGCCGGAGCTTGAACATGTCGACCATGAAGCTCCCGAGTATAACCGGCAGGCGAGGATTTGGAGCATGGCAGTTCTGGCAGTCGGGGTACTCGCTCAGATCCCCGCGCAGGTGGGCATCTCGCATCCGCTGCATCTGCGGGGAATTCCAGAGCTCATGGACCGTCTGCTCCCGCACATTCCCGAAAGGCTTCGATTGCCAGGTATGGCAGCAGGGGAAGAAGTCGCCTTTGTAGTTAATCGTTGCCGGCCCTTGCCAGAGCTGGTAGCAAGGGTTGCGGCGACGGTCGTGTTGGATTCGCTCTTCGAGCGCCACTTCGGGAATAACAATCTCGTCTTCCTTGATCCGGATTTCATCCACTCCGTCGACTGACCAGAGCCGGTGAAAGTCCTTGATCTGATGCTGGTTATCAGGAAGGCGAACCATCTGAATCACGACGAAAAGGTCCGGGCGTTGCTGGAGCTTGATCTCGAGGAAACGGAGGATGTTCTTCCGGACTTTCTCGAATTTGGCCCCTTTGCGATACTTCTCATAGACTTCCGGAGTCGCCCCGTCAAACGCGATGATCAGGTGGTCGAGCCCGGAGTCAAGGAGCAGGCGGCTGCGTTCTTCGTTAAGCAGCGTGGCGTTGGTCGAGACAACCGTGTAGATGTCCGCGTCCTTGCAGTACCGGATCATCTGGTAGAGGTCCGGGTTCATGAGCGGCTCTCCGCCGCCCCACGGGAAGACCAGTTCGGTCTGAAACCTGATCTCGTCGATGATCCGCTTGAACAGGTCAAAATCGAAGTCCTCGGGAGGGTAGTAGCCAAACTCCCGCGGGCACATCGGGCACTTGAGATTACACTTCGCCGTGTTCTCGATGATCAGGGTTATTGGGAATCCGTCCAGGTCGCTCCTGCCCATCAAGTACCCGGACAAGAGGCGCCACCGGTTCCGGACGCGGGGCAATTTCATGAAGAAAGACCTTCCCCTCGGGGCTAGGCTTACATCTTAGCAGATTAACGGAGGGGCACTAAAAGATCACGATGCGGAATAACCCCAGGCTGATGGTTGTGGCGGTGAGAATCCGCGCACTCCGCTGGAAAGCGCTGCGTTTGCGGTTCTGTCCCGTTCTGTGTTCCCGTGGGTGCTGACGGTGAGAATCCGCGCACTCCGCAAAAAGCGCTTCGTTTGCGGTTCTGTGCTGCCCGGCGACCCGATTGGGCGTCGGACATCCCGACCGACCTTCGGAGCACGGTGCAGCCGGTGGCGAGCCTGACGGAACCGCAAACGCAGCGCTTTTTGCGGAGTGCGCGGATTCTCACCGTCAGCAGGCTCCCTCAGGCCGGCTCCTGCAGCGAGCTCCCGGCACTGTAGACCCTCTTTCCCTTGACGCCAACCTGCCTCGCGACCATAATCCGCACCATTCGGGGGATCTTCCATGATTATCTGCCCCAAATGCCAGCACCAACAGATTGGCGGGCAGGAATGCCAGGCCTGCGGCCTGATCTTCGCCCGTTACAAAGGCCCACAGGCGAGCGCAGCTGCTGCCGCTGCTCCCGCAATCGAGCGCCATGATTCCTTTGACGAACCGCGAAGGAGCACGTTTTGGCGAGTGTTTCGAACGGTCCGTTGGGCTTGGCTTGTCGTCAGCGCCATCGCCCTTGTTCTGATGCTGCTGGTTCCCGACGCGCCAGCCTTCGATGTGAATGAGCGGGCACTGGAAAACGCGCAGGCAAAAATAAGACTGGCGATTGAAGCGTCGAGCAGCGAGGTTCCTTACGTCTTGACGCTGAACGAAGCCGAAATCAACGCCATACTCGACTTCGGCATGCAGAACGCGACCGGGGCGGACCGGGAGGCACTCGAGTCGGTCAAGGACATCAGGATCACGATCGCCGAAAACCGGCTGAATCTCTACTTCCTGGTCCATCGGCTCGGCAAGGACTTCGCGCTTTCCCTGACCGGACGACCGCAGCTCGAGGACGGCTATTTTCGCCTTCGAGCGGACAGCGGCTGGGTAGGGTACTGTCCGATGATTCCATTTGTCCTGAACTTCGCCCTGAATCGGGCGATGAATTGGGACAACCAGCGAGAGCAGCTGAAGATGCCTCCAGCCGTCAAGGCAATCGAAATACGGGATAACGAGCTCGCCATTTTCTATCATTCGACCGACGAAGGAACCGAGCGAGAGATGACGGTTCTGCGGTAGCGCACCGAAGGGGGTGTAACCCGCATCCCTTTGCAGCAGTGCAGGGCATAAGCTGCTCCGTATACATATTTTCGACGGCCTTCGGAGCGCGGACGTCCCGTCCGCGACGCCTTCGGCCTGAAAGGCCGAGACATAATAGCCCGGGGCGGAGCGCTTTTTACGTAGCCCCGGGCTAAGTCAGCAACGAGCTCCAAGCCCTGAAAGGGGCGGGAGAGAAAGCACTCCGCTCCAAGGGTCTCAATCCCACAACCAGATGAACATACAGTTGTGACAATGACTGTGACATGGTCCCGTCGCTCCTCCGTGCAGGCATCTTACGCCCCTTCAGGGCTCTGCCCTACGACCCGTCTGAAACCTGGGGCTTCGCAAAAAACGCTCCGCCCCAGGCTATTATGTCTCGGCCTTTCAGGCCGAAGAATGTAAAAACTCCAGGTCTCGGCCTTTCAGGCCGAAGGCGGGCGCGGACGGGACGTCCGCGATCCCAGTGCGGACAAGATGTCCGCGCTCCAGAAGGTCGGATGTCCGTGCTCGATGGCCTTAAGTTTTCTGTTTCCGAAACTCCGCCAATGGTAGACTCTTTCCTCCCATGGCTTTAAAGGTTCTTTTGGTCCTGCCCATTCGTGAAGGGCACAATTTCCTGATCACGCCTGACCTCGGGATTCTCTACCTGGGCACCGCACTGCGCAGACAAGGTTTCGATGTCACGCTGCTCGACTGCCCCAAGGAGAAGTTTTCTTTCGTCGATTTCAGGAAGTTCCTCGAGGGCCGGAAGTTCGATGTCGTCGGGATCCGGTGTTTCAGCCGCGACCACAACTATGTCAACCACCATCTGAAGATCGTCCGACAGGTCAGTCCCGATGCGTTGACGCTGGTCGGTGGACCGCATCCCTCAGCTCTTCCGGAGTTTGTGCTCGGCGCCATGCCCGGCCTTGACTTCGCCTGGAAGTGTGAAGCGGAAGAGAGCCTGCCCGAGCTTCTGTCCTTGTACAGCGAGTTCGGCCGGGAGATTCCGGAGGAACTGCTCGACAAGGTTCCCGGACTGTGCTGGCGCTCAAAGACCCGGGAGGCAGTCGTTACCAACCCCGGCTCCTTCTCGGATGATCTGGACTCGTTCGGAGTACCCGCTTGGGAACTACTCGAACCGGGCAGTTACCCCGGTTTCGCCTGGGGCGAGCACTACCCGATCATCACCACTCGCGGGTGCCCCTATCCATGCACGTATTGTAATGTTCCCAGAATCTCCGGGAAGAAGCTGCGCCATCGCAGCGTCGAAAATGTCGTTGAAGAGCTGCGGCTGCTTCGATCGCGCTTCCGCGCCAGCCGTTTCAGCATCATGGATGACGAGTTCACTTTGGATCGCGACTACGCAACCCAGCTTTGCGAGGCTCTGATCGACTCCGGGTTGCAGATGGCGTTTGACTGCCCCCTCGGCGTCCGCCTGGATTCCCTGACTCCCGACCTCGTCAAGCTCATGGACCGGGCAGGTTGCAAGGCAATCGCGGTCGGGATCGAATCCGGCAGCAGGCGCGTCCAGAAAGACATCAAAAAAAAGGTCAGCCTCGACACGATCCGCGAGAAGGCCGAAATGGTGGCGCAGTCAAGCCGGATAGCGATGGCCGGGTATTTCATGCTGGGTTTCAAGGACGAAACCGAGGAGGAAATCAGGGAAACCATTGAACTGGCCCTGGACCTCCCGCTCGCACGCGCCAACTTCAACATCGTGATCCCCATCCCGGGCACGGCCATCTTCGATGACTGCGTCCGCGAAGGTCGTGTCTCCCTGGACCAGATCAACTGGGACGATTTTACGAGCGACCAGATCTCCTTCGCGCGCGAGCATGTTTCGGGCGAAAAGCTGCTCGAGCTTCAAAAAGAGGCGTACATGCGGTTCTACCGACAGCCCAGGATTATCTGGGACCTGACTAAGCAGACCCTGGGGCATCGGGCCGTCGTGCACGTCATCCTTCGAAGGCTCAAGATGTTGTTTTCGAGGGAGACCGCCCGGAATTCAAAGCCGCTGTACCTTCGAGAGGCGGGCATCTAAAGAGTCATGTCCAGCCACAAGGTTACTTTTCTTCCGAATAAGCAGACCTCCGCATTTCAGACAGGTACAACACTTAGGGAAGCGGCGCTTGATCTTGGGATCCTCCTTGACTCCGATTGCGCAGGCATTGGCACCTGCGGTCAATGCAGAGTCCGTGCGACTGGTGCGGTAGGACCGGTCACGGACATCGAAAGGGAATTGCTGTCACCCGAGGAGTTGGCATCCGATACCCGGCTCTCCTGCCAGGCAACAATCCAGGGCGCCTGCCTGTGTACCGTCGGCGACACCCCCCGAATCGCAGAACAACAGATCATGACCGAGGGGAAATCCCTGCATTTCCCCTTCTGCCCGGACACCCGACAGGTTGTCGTGCGCGTTACCCCGCCCGAAGTCGGAGACAAGCATTTTGACCTCGAAGCCATCGAAAACCATATTCGTGAGCACGAGCCACGGCTGTCCCAGCCGACCCTCGAGATCATTAAGGCAGTTCCGGCGGTGACCCGCGAGTCGGAAGGCCGGCTAACGGCTATCCTGGACCAAAATGTCCTGCTCCGACTTGAAAAAGGGAACAGCCCTCGCCCTCTGTACGGTGTCGCTTTCGACATCGGAACCACCACTGTGGTCGGCAAGCTAATAGACCTGACCGAAGACCGTACGCTCGCCGTCGCATCCGCCCTGAATGCCCAGGAACCCTTCGGGGCGGACGTCGTGACCCGGGCAAAATACACAATCGAAAACCCCGGCGGCCTCCAACGGCTGCATCAGTTGATCAGCGATCAGCTGAGCTCGATCATCGAAGAACTGTGCGAAAAGGCCGGAGTCACCCCTTCGGACGTCTGGAAGTGCGTTATCGTCGGAAATACCGTGATGCAGCACCTTGCGCTGGGAGTCGACCCGCATCACCTGGTCATTTCACCGTTCACCCCGGCCCTTCAAGGACCGGTCACGGCGTCGGCCGGCGAGCTTGGCCTTCGGATGGCTTCGCGGGGCGCCGTCTACTTTCTGCCGAATCTCGCCTGCTTCGTCGGGGGTGATATCACCGCCGTTCTGGTGACTCTTGACCTGGAATCCTCGGACGGACTGCACCTGGTAGTCGATATCGGAACCAACGGTGAAATTGTGCTTGGTTCCCGAAAACGGATTGTCTGTTGTTCCTCCCCCGCCGGACCGGCCTGGGAGGGAGCCAGCATCGCCTGGGGAATGCGTGCCGCGTATGGGGCAATCGAGCGGGTCGATCTGCAGGGGGACGATCTGGCTTACAGGACGATCGGAAACGGCGCGCCGGCGGGAATTTGCGGCTCCGGCCTCATGGATTTGGCAGCGCTGTGTCGGCGAACCGGGATCGTCGACGAAAGCGGGCGAATGCTTGCGGACGATAAGGCCATCGACGTACCCGGTCCCCTGAAGGCCCGGACAGGCGCCCGTGAAACCGGAGCCTTCCTTCGAATTGCCCCTGCGCGTGACGATTCATGGGTCGAGCTGACCCAGAGAGACGTCCGCGAAATCCAACTCGCCAAAGCGGCAATCGCCTCGGGGATTCAAACGGTTCTGCACGAATACGGCGTCCAGCCGGACGAGATCTCCCGGATTTCGATCGCCGGCGCCTTCGGCAACCACATCAGGGGACAGGATGCCATCGACATCGGCCTGCTCCCACGCGTCCCGGCAGGCCGCATCCATTTTATCGGCAACGCCGCAGCCGCAGGTGCAGAGGCGATCCTGCGTTCCCGGGAGGCGAGGGCAAAAGCCGAACGGCTAGCCAAAATTGTCGACTATGTCGAGGTCGCTGGCCGGCCGGAATTTCAGGATTTGTTTGTCGATTGTCTGCTTTTTCCGTAGAGTCTCATGCGAGTTTCGGGGACACAAAACTTAATTCCTGCGAAAGCTGTGAAGCCAGCGGAAGCGGCTTGGGAATTAAGTATTATGTCCCCGAAACTCCCCGAAACTCTCGTTTACATTTGGGGGAAGTCATGACTCAACCAATACTCGACAGGATTCGCGCAGGACATATTCTGGTCTCGGACGGGGCGATGGGTACTCAACTCCAGCAGCGCGGCATGCCCGCCGGCCACTGCCCCGATGAGTACAACGTGTCCCACCCGGAAGTCGTTCAGGCAATTCACCGGGATTATTACCGGGCTGGCGCGGACGTGGTCAGCACCAACTCGTTTGGGGGCAACCGAGCCCGATTGGCGCGCCACGGCTGTTCCGAACGGGTCGCTGAATTCGCTGCCAAGAGCGTCGAGATCATCAAGGCGGTCTGCCCGCCGGGACGATACATCGCCGGTGATATTGGCCCGACCGGCGAGCTGATGGAGCCCTTCGGCGACCTGACCGAAGACCAGGTATTCAAGATTTATGTCGAACAGTGCGAGGCACTTGCCAAAGCAGGCGTCGACCTCCTGCTGATCGAAACCATGATGGCCATCCAGGAGGCGGTGGTGGCTGTGCGCGCCGCCTGCTCGACCGGGCTGCCTGTCGGCGCCAGCATGACTTTCGAGTCGCGCGGCGATGAATTCAGAACCAGCTGGGGAGTGAGCATTCCTGAGGCGGTGAGCTCGCTGGCGGAGGCCGGTGCAAGCATCATCGGCTCGAACTGCGGACAGGGCTTTGACGAGATGCTCGGAATCGTCAAATGCATGAACGGCCTCACGCATCTGCCAATCATCGCCCAGGCGAACGCCGGGTTGCCTGAATGGGTCGACGGCCGGCCTGTCTACAAGGAAACTCCCGAAACGGTCGCACCGAAAGCCGCACGCCTGGTCGAAGCGGGTGTGAACATCATCGGCGGATGTTGCGGCACCACCCCGGCGCATATCGCGGAAATCCGCAAGGTGGTGGACGCGCGGAGGTAGGGGAAACCTCGGCGAGGAAAGGACCTCAAGGATACCAAGGACATCAAGGAGAAAGAGCCTTTTCGCTGAGGCCCTTGAGGTCGCGGAGGTCCTTGAGGTTCTTCCCTCGTCCTATAGAAACTCCACCGCCACTCGACTCGGAATTATTCCCGCCTCGAAACCGCGGTCGAGGAACAACTGAACCGCCCGCCGCCCGTCCGGTCCGTAATCCACCGTTCTTCGGTTGACGTACATGCCGACGAACTGGTCTGCCTGATCCGTGGATAGCCCGCGCCCGAACTCCTGAGCATAGTCGAGCGCCGGTTCGCGGTTCGCGAGACTGTATTCGATGCTCTCCCGGAGGATGCGCGACACCTGAGCAATCGTCTCATCCCCCAGATCACGCCTGATGACGTTGCCACCCAGCGGCAACGGCAGGCCTGTTGTCTGCATCCACCACTCGCCGAGATCGACTACCTTGTGAAGATTGTGCTGCTTGAAGGTCAACTGCCCCTCGTGGATGATCAGGCCGGCCTGGTAGTCCCCCGCTTCCACTGCGGGGATGATCTGGTCAAACGGCACCACGTGGTATCGGGCACTTGGCTCTAAAAGGCGAAGCGCGAGGAGCGCCGAGGTTCGCAGACCCGGCACCGCCACCACGATCTCGCGCAACTCAGCGTGACCGACCGGCTTGCGGCTCACCACGATCGGGCCGTACCCCTCACCCATGCTCGCTCCACAATTCAACAGCGAGTATTTCTCGTGAAGATAGGCGTAAGCGTGAATGCTGACGGCACTCACCTCGTAAGTCCCCACGCAGGCCGCCTGGTTCAGAGTCTCTATGTCGTGCAACTCGTTCACGAACTCGAAGTCGCCGGTTTCGATCTTCCCCCGCGCCAGCGCGTAGAACATGAACGCGTCGTCACTGTCAGGGCTGTGTGCAACTCGAATTAGTTTCTTTTTCATGGTGTTGCTAGCGAATGTAACAGGAGAACTGACCACTGACAACTGACCACTGACAACTGACTACTGACTACTAACCGTCTAACCGGGTGACAAAGTTGCCCGCTGGCAAATCGTGCCAACCGGGCCGAAAAGCGGCGGATTCTGAACCGCGAATCCGCCCTACGAACGAGTGGTTTCGAATGGCGAGCGGTCGTAGGGCGGATTCGCGGTTCAGAATCCGCCGCTTTACGGCCCGGTTGGCGGGGTCTAAACCAGCTGGTCAACCGGTCAGCTGGTCAGCCTCAAAGCATCCGCCAGGTGCATGATCCGCTCACCTTGGAAACCCTGATACCGGTTCTGCGAATCATACAGCACCGCCCGCAGACCCGCGCTCTGCGCGCCGTGGAAGTCCTCAAGCGGGCTGTCACCGATGTGCAGCGCCTCGGCAGGCGGCACACCAAGCCGCGTGCAAGCCGTCAAGAAAATACCCGGGTCGGGTTTGGCGGTCGCGCAGTGGCTAGACACGACGATAACGTCAAAAAAGCGCGCGATACCGAGCCCTTCGAGCACCGAGGGGAGTCGTGAGTCGAAGTTCGACACAACCGCCAGCCTCACACCGGCTTCGCTCAGTCGGCCGAGCAGATCCACACAACCGCGCTCGAGCATCCAGTGCCTGCAGCTGGAAAACTCTTCGAAGAGGCATTGGAAGAACTCATCAAACCTGGCGAAGGGGCCGTACGGTGCGAAAACCTCGCGCACGAGTTCGCGCCACCAGTCAAACTCCAGAGCGGCAACCCTGTCGGGCGGTTGCTTGCCGAAGGCCAGTGGAGGCCGAGCCCGCAGACAACGCGCGAACGCATCTCCCAGCACCTCTTCGCCGCCCACGGGCGAATCAAACCCGAACCGGCGGGCGGTCTCCAGGTAGACAACTCCTACGGGAACGCGTAGTCGAAATAAGGTTCCAGCCGCGTCAAAGAGGACCGCTTTTACCATGATTCCAATACAATAGAGCGATGAGCAAAGAGCCGATTATCGAGTGCCAAGCCGCCCCGCCGTTCATGAAAAACGGATACATTGTCGCCTGCCCCGATACCCGGCAGGCAGTGTATATCGATCCCGGGGACGAGGCGGACGACCTGCTTGGCTGGGCAGCGGGTCACGGTCTCGAACTCGCCGCTGTGGCCAACACCCATGGACATCTCGATCATATCTCCGGGATATCGAGAGTCAAACAACGGCTCGATTTGCCGATATACCTTCACCCGGAGGACGAGATGCTCTACAACATGCTGAGCCAGCAGGCCAGCTGGTTCGGGCTCGACTATCCTTCGGCCCCCAAGGTCGATCGGTACTACCGCGACGGTGAGGAGTTTCAGGTCGGAACCCTGACGATCAAGATCATCCATACCCCCGGACACTCACCCGGGAGCGTCTGTCTCGTTGTCAGGAACCACGTCTTCTGCGGAGATCTCATTTTCGCCGGATCCGTCGGGCGAACTGATTTGCCCGGCGGCTCTCACACGACTCTGCTCGCGAGCATTACGGAGAAACTCTTACCCCTCGGCGACGACAAAATCCTTCACTGTGGACACGGGCCTGACACAACGATCGGGACGGAGCGGCAGACTAACCCTTTTCTAGCCTAGTGTCATGAGTCAAATACGTTCGCTGTAGTTCTAGAGTCCCTTCGGGACTCAAAACCTACTGCGAAGTTATCTCTGACTCAGCACACTAGATTGATGCGGAGGTACCGATGCCAGAGTAACGGCGGGCATTTATCCTGTCGGGTTTTCCGCCCGCGAAGCAGGGACCGGAATGCCGTTATTCCGCATCCCGAATTCGCATTGGATCAGCCCTCGGGGGGATCCCAGCGATAACCGACGCCGCGTACCGTGCGGATCCGGCGGGCCGCCCTGCCAAGCTTGCGACGCAACCGCTGGATGTGGGTGTTCAGCGTGTGCGGTTGACAGCCGTCTTCCCAGACTCGATGCAGGAGGTCGTTTCGCGGGACGGGGACTCGGGGGCTTTCGACAAGGCACACCAGCAGGTTGCACTCGGTCGGTGTCAGGCTCACCTCTCGCCTGCCGGTCTTTACGACCGCCCGTTCGAGATCGAGAACGCTGTTTTCGGCGAGTAGCAACCGAGTGGTATCAGGCACCGCGTAACTATAATCCATGGGCATCCAAAAAAATATGACTTTCCTCACTTTCGTGAGGCGACAAGAAACGTCATGGCGTGACGCAGCCCCCGCGTTCAGTTGATACCCGGCTATCTTCCCGCTTGACCCCCCATCACCGCAACAATAGACTCTCCGTGATTCTGGGGAGGGTTCTCTATGTCGAGCCGCCGATTGGCCAACCTCGTGGCGACGTTCGCCTTCTTACTCGTTCTCATACCGTCTTCGGGTTTCGCTCAGGACGAGCTGATGCTTATCTACCCGCGGATGACCCATGACACGATCCAAACCACCGGTATCGCCGTTGCGAACCCGGTCAACCAGGATACCTACTGTGAGTTCTGGTTGGTCGACAACAACGGGCACCGCGTCCAGGCAGTCGGCACGGAGGTGCCGGCCGGCGCTCAATTGGCTCTCACGCTCAAGGAAGTCTTCAGCAACGCACCCGCCACCTTCGATGGGTACATGCTGGTCTTCAGCGAATCGACAAATATCAGCGTGGTCGGTTTCTTCCTCAGTTACACGCCGGACGTAAGCAAGATCGACGGGGCGGAGGCCATCGTATTCCAGGGCACCGCTCCGACCGACATCGTGTTTCCAGAGATTCCGTCGGGAGCCGGTGCGTACACCGAGATCACGCTTCTCGGATTCACGGGTGAGAGGGCCGACGGGAGCCCGGCTGCCCCGGCGGACGCCACCATTAAGGTGATCCACGAAGAAAACGGGGTCGTGAAGACTGCGCAGCAAAAGGTGGTCAAGATCCCGGCAGCGCCGGAGGTCGGAATTGGCCGGTATTCCGCTAGACTGTCCGACATCTTCCCCGGAGTTACCCTCCCCGCCAAATGCTACGTCCGGGTGAGTTCTACAAGGGGGATCTTCGGCTACGAACAGTTCGGGAACAACAACTCAATTGCAGGGCGAAACGCCGTTCAGGCATCCGTGGGAAACAAAATTCCCGTGGCCTTGTTTGGCGCTCAGCTGGCCGAGGGCTACGGCTACACGTCGGAGATCACGATCATCAATCCGACCAGTTTGGCCGCTAATGTAAAGCTAGCGGCGTACCGGACGGGGGTGAGCACCCAACCGGTCGTTTCCAAGCTCGTCACCATCCCGAAAAACAGCCTGATCAAGGAGAAGACGCGGGTGCTCTTCCCCACCCTCCCCGTGGACTTCGTCGGCTGGATCCGCGTCGACAGCGATACCTCCGGGATTGTCGGCGACGTGAGCTTTGGTGACGAGGGTTCCGGCAAGAAGTTCCTGTCCTCGGTCCAACTCCAGGCCAGCCCGGTCACTGACTTCGTGTTTTCACAAGTTGCCGAGGGGGCCGGGTTCGTGACCGGAATAACTTTCCTGAACCCGAATCCAGATCCGGCATGGATCGAGGTCGACGTGTACGACCTGGACGGTAACTGGACCGGGAATGGAGGCTTCGAGCTCAAAGGCTACGAGCACAGACCGCGCGTCTTGAGCGACATCGTCAAGGACAGCGCGCCTGGATTCCAGCAGCTGCGCGGATTCATCACGGTCAGTTCGGACGTCCCAATTTATTCGTTCGAGCTATTCCTTTATATGCCCGTCTTTCCAGCGGTCGAGTCCCTGAGCGCCGTGCCGCCGCAGCTTGGAAACGGGACGATTTCCGGAAAGGTGACGCCTGGCGCCTCGACTCTTAGCACACCGGCATCAATGTCGGCGCTTCTAAAGACCAGGAAATACCCCGCAAGCCTCGCCAAAGGGGTCCCGCTCGACCCGCAAAAGGAGTTCATCCCGGGTGAGATGATCGTCAAGTTGCGGGCCGAAGCATCGCCTGAGCGGATCAATCAGCTCAGCACGCGATTGGGTCTCCGGCTGAAGCACCATGTCCAAGGCGGAGTGAGCCTCCTCGATTCTGCCGAGCTCTCCGTTGCGCTGTCGTACGACGCGAACGACAAGGCTTCTCCGGAGATAGCGGTTGCCAAATCCTCGACATTGGACATGGTCGAGACCCTGAACGGCGACCCGGACGTGCTGTACGCCGAGCCCAATTACCTCTTCCACGCGCACGCCGTTCCGGACGATGACCACTACCATTTCCAGTGGCACTACCCGCTCATGAACCTTCCCGCCGCGTGGGACGAAACGAAGGGCTCGTCGAGCACCGTGGTAGCCGTGATCGATACAGGGGCAAAGTTCCTACACACGGATTTGGGGGCGCGACTGAACGGGGGACAGTACGATTTCATTAGTGACCAGCAGAAGGCGCTCGATGGCAACGGCATTGACGCCGACGCCGACGACCCCGGCGATGACCCGACCGGGGCGCGCAGCAGCTACCACGGCACACACGTAGCCGGCACAATCGGCGCCGCGACGGACAACGACAACGGGGTCGCAGGCGTGAACTGGCTGTGCAAGCTGATGACGCTGCGAGCCCTCGGACTCAATGGAAGCGGCTCGCTCTACGACATCTCGCAAGCGATCCTCTATGCCGCAGGACTCCCCAGTGTGGCCACGGACGGGACCGGCTCGAAACGCGCGCATGTGATCAACATGAGCCTGGGTGGCCCAAGCGATTCCTTCACGCTGCGCGACGCGGTAAAGCGGGCAATCGACAGGGGAGTCATCATCGTGGCCTCGGCCGGAAATGACAATGTCGACACGCCCACCTACCCGGCCTGGTACGACGACGTGATCAACGTGGGCGCCGTGGATCTGTCCGGCGAAAAGGCCCCGTACTCGAATTTTGGTGAGAAGATCACGGTGGTCGCGCCCGGCGGGAATACGGCCGCAGACCTTAATAAGGACGGTAAGAGCGACGGGGTTCTGAGCACCGCCTGGAAGAAGACATCGAGTGAAGACGCGGAGAAGTACTACTTCTACCAGGGCACGTCGATGGCTGCCCCACACGTGGCTGGCGTCGTATCGCTGATGCTGGCGGTGAAACCGGGCATGCGGGCTGACGAAGCCAAGGCTATTCTGCAGAGCACCGCGATAGATCTGGGTCCGCCGGGCAAGGACAACATGTATGGTGCCGGCCTGGTTGATGCTTACAAGGCTGTGCTGGAAGCCAAGGGAACTCCGTCCACAATACCCAGGCTGGCAGTCACCACAACGGCTCTGGATTTCGGCGATCAGGACACCGAGCTGTCGGTCACGGCATTCAACGCGGGCGCGGGCCGCCTGCTCGGCATTGCCTTTTCGCTGTCACCGAGCGGAAGCTGGCTGAGCGCTTCACCCACTCTGACCAGCAACGGGCTCGCATTAACCGTACGCGTCGACAGGACGGCCAGGCCCAAGGGAACCTACACGGGCAAGATCAACTTTACTTCCACCAACGGCGGGACTGCTGAAGTCACCGTCACCATGCAGGTGGGCGGAGCGGGCGCCGCGGATATCGGCGAGATCTACGTGCTGGCGCTCGATCCGATGACGCTTGAAAACATGGGCCAGGCATCAGCCACGTTCGAAGAGGGCTATGTCTTCCAGATGCCACCGACTGCGGTCGGCTCATACATCGTCGTCGCCGGTAATGACAAGAACGGGGACTTCATGCTCGGAGGAACCGGCGAGTACTTCGCCCTCTACCCTGTGAGCAGCCAGCCATCCCTGGTCTACGTTTACCCGAACGAGGACACGCCTGGGATCGAATTCGTCCTCGACAACCCGCAGGCGCAGGCGGGTGCCGCGTTGCTCGACGAATGGAAACAGAAAACCGGCCTGGAAGGAATCCCGGTCCGGCGGACGATCGACACCCTACGGATCTTTGATTTACCGATTCTTTACGTCTTGCCGTAGAGGGCGTCAAGATGGACGGAGAGACGAGGAGGGATCATGATTCGACATCGGTTTTTCGCGTTTGCAGCGTTGGTCCTTATGGGAACGGCAGTTATCTATGCCGCTGACGTGTCCGGGAAATGGACCGCCGAATTCGACACGCAGATTGGCGTTCAGAAGTACGTCTTCGACTTCAAGGTTGACGGGACCAAGCTGTCGGGCAAGGCGACGGGCACTAGGGGCGATTCCCAGCAGGAAGTCGAGATCCAGGAAGGAAAGATTGAGGGAGACGACATTTCGTTCGTCGAGAACCTGAAGTTCCAAGATCAGGATATTCACATCACCTACAAGGGAAAGGTCTCTGGCGACGAGATCAAATTCACCCGAAACGTCGCCGACTTCGCGAGTGAGGAACTGGTCGCCAAGCGAGTGAAATAGAACTGACCGCTCACGGCAGCTGACTAGCAGAATGGAGCCACCCGGGCCGAAAAGCGGCGGATTCTGAACCGCGAATCCGCCGCTTTTCGGCCCGGGTGGCTCCCTGCGGATCGGTCGGCAGTTGGTCAGTCGGTCAGTCGGTCAGTTCCTCTGCGACAACACCCACGCCTCCCAGAAGTCCTTCCCCGAGTAGCGGATTATCCTGTCATCCACGACTTGCGCTCCAGGACGGTTCTCAGCTCCCGGCGGCAAAGAGTTACGGGTGGTATACTCGTACTCCATCGTCACCGGGCCTTCGATCCTGTACGGCTTGATTGTTGCGATCTTGGTCGCCGCCTTCCTCGCCTTCTCTCGAATCAGGTCTCTGGACGCCTGTGCGGAAAGGGACAGACAGGTATAGCGTCCCAGGCCTTCTTTCACAACGGCGATTTCCGCGTCGGGTATGATCGCCTGGAGCTCTTCGGCAGCCGCCCGGTCTCCTGAGAGGAACACCACCGGCACGTTGTACCACCCCGCCAAGGCGGCCCGGGTGGTGATCTCGCCGACCGCCTTGCCATTCATCCGCATGTCCTGGATTCCCAGCGAGCTATAGCTGTGAGCCATGATGCCGGTGCGCACCCCCGCCATGCTGTGCTGGCCCAGGAAGGCGATAGCGGAGTAACCTCGTTCAAAGCTCATCCCGGCGCCCAATCCCCCGATCAGGAGTTTTGCCTGCGGATGAATGGTCGCCGCAGAGAGCGTCCGGCTCCCGTCGTGCCCGTCCCAGACGATGACCTCGTCGACCCCTCCTTCGAGAAACCCATCGACGGCGGCGTTGATCTCCCCGGTGAGCAACTGTCGGAGCTCCGATTCGGTAGGCTCAACTTGTTCCTGCCGGCAGATGCCTGCCACTCCTTCGGCGTCAGTGATAATGAAGACGCTTTTCTTGCCTTGGCCGAGCAGGCCGGCGTCGAATAAGAGCAGGAAAAGCGGAACGACCAGGTATGCTCGATTCTTCATGGGTGGGAGTATAGCGCCATTTTTTGCCGCGTCGCGCAACAGCGTCTCTTTCAGAGCCGCGTACGACAGCGAGGGTGTTGAAATGTTTACGTGTCTGTTAACAGCCTATGGGACTGGGCGAGCCTCACGTGGATGCGAGATCGAATGGAGCCGCGCACGACAGCGAGAGAAGCGAGCGAGAGTAAGCGGACCACCTGATTCGCTCCACTGCTGCGTATTTAAAGTATATCGATTTGGCGAATGATTGGTGGTCCGCTTACTCTCGCTCACTGCCGTTCGCTTTCGTGCGCGGCTCCATCCGATCTCGCCCTCCGCACGACGTCAGCTCATAACAAGTCCGTCAATGGACTTCACTTCTTGCGCGTGACCGCGAACGTCATGGTGTGATCTGCCGCCTTGCCGTCTTTGTAGCTTTCCCATTCGCCTTCCAAGTGATCATTGTCGATCAGCCGGAAGACAACGCCATGGATATGGCTGTCCTTGGCGGGGTCCATGTTCGATCCGCTGACGAACGTGAACACGAAACGATCGGGCTTTGAAGCGGCAGCGTCGAATTTCAGATGAGGCTGGTTCCCTTCGGCACAGTAATGCGTCATGACCAGCTCAGGGCCATTCATATGGTACATGCTCACCATTTCGTGCGGAGTACCCGGTAAGAGCGTCTCCATCAAGGCGGACCCTGCACCGGTCAGGCGGTAAACGACCCCCACCTTTTCGCCCCCTGCCTGGCCTTCCCACTCACCCGTCAGCTTCTTCAAGCTTTCAAAGGCTTTATGGGCTGCAGAAGAGGTTCCGGCTGCCTGCTTCTCTTCTCCCATGGCCAACGGCGGCAAAAGAATCAGGATCGCTGCAAGTATTGTCAGAATCATTCGTGTTTTCACTCTGGTTCCTCCCATCGGTATGAGACAGATTAGCCTTCTCATTTCTCTCCTTCAACTCGGTTCTGCGAAGACCGCTGATCTCGTTCACTGCCTTCTATTCAACGTCAAGCGGTGTTTCCTTTAGCCAGGCCGGCGAAAAACCCCGACCGTTGTATCTCGCGGCCACGTGGCGGTAAGCTGAAACCCTCGTGCACCCCGGCTCGTCATTGTGGATAGTAAGAACCAATGGACAAGGATACAGAGCTTGGTGGACCAGCTCGGGGCTTCCCGGCCACGGGCGTCTCGCTGATCGCGCGAGTGCGTGACATCGACCCCTCATGCCGGCGGGCAGCGTTCTCCACGCTCATCTCTGCCTACTGGAAGCCGGTCTACAAGTACATCCGTATCCACTGGCGCGCGTCGAACGAAGACGCGAAGGACTGGACTCAGGATTTCTTCGCCCACGCGCTCGAGAAGGATTACCTCCAACGTTATGACCCCGCGCGTACCCGGTTCCGCACCTATCTGAGAACCTGCATCGACGGATTCGTCGCCAACCAGCTGAAGTCGGCCAGCCGGCTGAAGCGGGGAGGCCAGATACAGAACCTGCCCCTCGACTGCGTTGTCGCAGAAAGCGAGCTGCTGCAGGGATCGGAACATGGTTGTCCGGATCCCGAAGAGCTGTTTCACAGGGAATGGGTCAGGAGCCTCTTTCAACTGGCGGTCGAAGATCTGCGGGAGTCGTGCCGAAGCTCAGGCAGGGGACAGGTCTTCGAGGTCTTCTCGAGATATGACCTCGAGCCCTCGGCGGAACGCCTGACATATGGCCAACTGGGCGCGGACCTCGGTCTATCGGCGGCTCAGGTGACGAACTACCTCGCCTCCGCACGACGGCAGTTCCGGGAACTCGTGCTTCAGCGACTGCGCGATCTCTGTGCAACGGAAAGCGAATTCCAGACCGAAGCACGACATTTATTCGGAGCCGAACCTAAGTGCCTCGTTTCAGACATACGGTAACGTTTGTGGCGAGCGCGACGGCCTCGATGGCGCGAAGCGACGACGAAGGCGATGCCGGAGCATCGTCGAGGAGGAGCGACAAAGCAAGCGAGGCCGTCCCGCCGCCACCCGGAGGGCCGAGGCCCTGGCGGGCGATCTCTTTGTCGTTCGTCGTCGCCGATGCTCTGGCATCGACTCCTCCTCTCTTCTCG
>Ga0105092_10000580_pt1 | contig 19182 bp, 12 predicted proteins | sample PPLLak2March2015_FD_87021 | JGI IMG/M metagenome (GOLD analysis project Ga0105092, IMG submission 87021) | Freshwater sediment microbial communities from Prairie Pothole Lake near Jamestown, North Dakota, USA - PPLs Lake P7 Core (1) Depth... | ecosystem: Environmental > Aquatic > Freshwater >... | reverse complement strand
TTCCTCCTAATAGTTATCCTGCTCGACATAGTGAGAAGAGTAGAACCAAACGAAGTTTTTAACAAGCGTCTTCTCATCGTCCCCGCGTTAGTGTTGGGCATAACCGTAGTAATCCTCAGCGCCCGACTGCTTGACGCGCAAGAGGACCCGTTCTTTCGCTATCAAACTGTTGCGCTGTTCGCCGAGATGCTGGTTTCCATCTTCGTTTACATGCGGTTATCAGGACGCCGCGAGATCAATCTGGGCAAAAATCTCAAAGGCATCCTTCTGGGCGTCTCCGTCCTGGTCGGCCTGCAGGGCATGAACTTCGCACACCTCGTCTTCATCGGTACCCCTAAAGAAGTCTTTGGCTTTTTCCTGCAGTTCTTTTACTTCATGGCTTTATCGGTCTTCACATATTCGCTCTGGAGTTACGAGCCGGTCACCGTTCTGGCCGCAGGCTACAGAAACAGGCTTGAAAAGGTGGGAGAGGACCTGGAAAAGGCTGTAAGGATCCTGGCATCCCCCCGCTGATTCCGCTTCGAGTGTCTCCTTTGATGCCCCTGAAACCTGGTTTTTTTGGAATTACCAAAATATCTTTAATCAGCCGGAAGGAATCGTCATGCTAGGCGGTGGGCAGAAAGAAATGCTACTGCGGGGTAGATTATCTGGCTCCCGGTTGCGAACCAACGGAGACGAAAACTAATGCTGTTCTACTATCTCTTCCTAGCCACCTTCACGGTGTTGATGCTGTACGTCTTCTACCAGCATATCTGTTCCGCTCATTGCGACGAGAACGAGATGTCACAGCTGGAGAACATGGAACTGAACGTAGCGAGCATCATGAGGCTCCTCGACGCCCCAGACGTTCGCGTCCTTCTGAAGAACACGACCACCAGGGAAAACTTGTTCATGGAGTTCTCTGCTGCCCTGAAGAATGATTTGGTCACGTTGCACAAGCTCGGCGGGGTCAGGCTGGCGAGTTTGCCCCTCTGGGGGATGTTCTTTGCCTCCTACTACCTGATGAGGCTCAAGGCTCCGTTGCTCTGCGGTCAGCGGGATTTACACTTCCTCTCGGGATTGGAACTCGCGCTTGTTCGTTCGGTCCGAGCACGATAGCTCTGCTCGCTATTTCAGGATCTGGCTGAAAAGGTTGGACCAGATGACCATGTACTGCCCGATCAGTTTCCGAAGATAGTCCGGGCAGCTCTTCCCCTTTAAGAAGAAGATAAAAGAAGTGTTTCCCAGCTCCTTCCGAAACCACAGGCCGTCGCCGTAGTCCCTTCCATCCTCGATATACAGGCACAGACGGTCGAGCAGGAAATCGCTCACATTCTGTTGCAGCAGTACCTTCGAGCGGTGGCCCTGGACGGAGAAGAGAGCGGCGCCCTCGGCTGCGGTCAGACTGATAATCTCGTTGATCCTGAACTCCTGGATGCGGCGGAGCTGAATCGGATTGGCGTCTTCGGCTGCCGTTGTTTCGCTCGGCCACACCTCAGCGATGTCGGCGCCCATCACGCCTAGAATTCGAAAGAGATTGTCGAGACTGATGTTGTAGTACCCGCCTTCCATGCAACAGTAGGAACTCGACGGTATTCCTGTGCCGCTTGAAATTTCCCGAATTCCAATGTTTTTGCGGGTGCGAAGCTCACGGAGTCTTTGACGGACGTAGTCGTTGATTGTTCTCTCTGACATATCTCGACCTCTTCGCTATGGCGAGCGCTTATATTACTAACGCAACTCGTTCAAGAAATCAAGATTCTGCTTGATCCAACTCTGCCGGACGCAGGAAATGTTCATAGAACAGGCCGACAGTCTCCTTTACCCTCTGGCGGGGGACCAGCGCGCTGATGCGAAACGAAGAGGTGTGGAGCGAGGCCGGGCCGAGGCCCTCTGCTCTTAGTAACTGCAGGCTTTCCAACAGGAAATCATAGCGGTCATTGATCCCCGCCCCGATCAGGGAAACCGCTCCCAGTTGTCGGGAAACGTGCAGGGTTCCCGGGAATGAAGCTTCAAGGCGCGGGATTACCGAGTCGATGTGATAATTCTCCTTTTCGGGGATAATGAAGTTCCCTGATGTCACTCCGTCCCCGACCTCGGAAAATGAAATCTGCTTGACCTTCACGTTCGCGGCGGCAAGTGAATCGACCAGCCTCGCGATAACGCCCGTATGCCGCTCATCCCGGCAGCGAGCGAGGGTTACCTTTTCTTCTGACGCGATGCCGACTATCCGCGGCTTGATTCGACCTTCGAGGTTCCGGATGATCGTCCCTTCCCCATCCGGGACGAAAGTTGACTTGGCGTGGATGATCGTCCCTTTGGCTTTTGCGAACTCGACGGACTTAGGGTGGAGCACCTTCGCTCCCGCCTCGGCCATCTCCTGCATTTCCTGGTAAGACAGCTCCCGGATTTTCATCGGCTCGTCCACCACGTTCGGGTCGGCCGCGTAGACCCCGTCTACATCTGAGTAAATCTCGCACACTTCGGCGTCGAGGGCGGACGCAAGCGCCACCGCCGAGATGTCAGAGCCGCCGCGGCCCAAGGTGGTGACTTCCTTTTTGAAACTCACCCCTTGGAAACCGCTCACGACCACGATTCTGTCCTCGTTAAGCGCCTGCAAGACCCGCGCCGGCCGGATCTCGATGATCCGTGCGTTCGTGTGGTCATCGTCGGTGATGATGCCCGCCTGCGAGCCTGTCAGTGAAATCGCCGCAGCCCCTCGGGCGTTGAGCGCAATAGCCAGGAGGGCCGAGCTGATCCGCTCGCCGCTCGTCAGCAGCATGTCAACTTCACGGGGGGAAGGATCAGGAGAGAAAGAGCGGGCGTCGTCAATGAGAGCGTCGGTCATCTTCGCACGGGCGGAAACGACGACGACAACTCTCAGGCCCTTTTCTTTCTTGCTCCGGACCAGTTCCGCAACCTGCCTGATGCGCTCCGGCGTCGCCACGGAAGTCCCGCCGAATTTGAGGACGATGATGTTGTTGTTCATAAGCGATGGAGGCGGCCAGCCGCTATTCGCCATCGTAATCGGAATGGAGTTGGGGTTCAAACGAAGGCAGGGAGGGCGGATCGGATGCCGCCCTCCCTTGAGGTGGGGAATACTAGTAAACGATACGCAGCTGGAACTGGATGTACCGTGGCGTGTTTGTGAACGTCGCTACTTTGCCGAAGCTGGCGCTGGTCGGATCAGTGTTGGGATTGCCCATCACCTGGTGATTGGCCGCGTTAAGCATGTCGACTCGGAACAGGGCTCGCACCCCTTCCTTGATCGTGAATGCCTTCTGGATGTTGGCATCTAACTGCTTGAACTGGTCCGTCCGCACCCAGTTGAATCGCTGAGGGAACGCGGTTCGATGATAACCGGCGGCAATCTGCTTGCTGTCGGTCTGCCAAAGCTTGTTCGGGAATGGCGTGCCGGTTGCCGGGTCAATGTTGCGCGGATCGCCGGTCGGGTAGTCCCAACCGTTATTGAACCAACGGTCCTTGGTCTGCTGACTGGCCGGCAGGCGGATGTCTCCGGTTTGGCCGTAGAAGAATGCGTTACCGAAGTCGATCGTTTCGCCGCTCTGCAGCTGCCAGATCATGCCTAGCTGCCAGCCGCCGATGGCGGTGTTCAGCCAGCCATTGCGATCGAGCAGTTGCTTTCCGGCGCCAAAGGGCAACTCGTAGATCGAGGTGGCCACCCAGCGGTGGGGCCTCGAACTGTCGTTCTCACGCCAGCTTGGCAGCTGGTCCAGATCCGGCGTTGCGACCCAATCCCGGCTGCGGCTGTGAGAGAACTCGTACGAACTGTTGACTGTCCACCCTTGCGACATCCGCTTCTCGAAGCGCAGCAGCATCGCGTGATACTGGTTCGCGCCCAGCGGAACGCCGTCGATCTTGAGATTGCCGTTGACATGCGGGTAAGGACGAAGCAGTTGTGCGTACTGGATGGTTTTGCTAGTGAAAAAGCTTTGGGTCGACAGCTGCTGGTAGAGAGCGGGATTTTCGGTCTGCAGGAACGCGAAGTTCGAGAGCAGGAATGGATTCGAAACAGCAGTGGTCAGGAACTTGTTGGCTGATTCATCGCGGACGTTCCCGGCCGTCCAGAACTGAGCGGGCACGGGATTCGCATTAATCGTTACCCCCAAGTTGTCCGCCCATGCTCCCGCATAGGCCACCGACAGGACGGCGTCTTTGAACAATTCGCGTTCGACTTCCAGGCGCCAGCGCTGCTGTCGGATCGGGTCGTAATTCGGGTTCAGGTACTGAGAGCTCTGCCCCAGGCGAGCCAGGTGGCCGAGACCGTTTCCCAGCGGAACATTAAACCGGGTCCCGTCGGCGCGGACCGGGAACGGATCGGCCACGGGTGAAATCCCGTTGGCCGGATCGCCAACGTTCCAAGTAATGCCGGCGTCGTTGGTGACGATCGTACTTGTGTCTCGGCTGTAACCCGACTGATCGATGGTGGTGTGGGTGACATTGAGGGTGTCGAAGTACATCCCGTAACCGCCGCGAACAACAGTCCGGTCGTTGAGTTTATAGGCGAAACCGAAACGTGGCATGAAACGGGTGGTCGGACTCGTGGTGGTGCGCGAGGCGCCGTCCCAACCGAGGTAGTTCACGCCTCCATGCAGGCCGGCGGCGAAATCCTGCGCGGATCGCTGTGGCAATCCCACCTTCTGATAGCCGGCCAGGAAAGCATTGGCAATGTCGGTCGGGAGCGCGTAATTGAAGTTCCAGTCACGCAGGCCCCGATCAAATCGCTCGTGGATGCTTCCTTCGTATTCCATGCGGGCGCCGAAGTTCAGGGTCAGCCTGCTGGTCAGGCGGAAGTTGTCCTGGACGTAAAACCCGTGGTAAGGCGTCGTGATGTAGAAGCTGTCGTTGTTATTGACGTACATGTTGGAGGGAATCCCCATCATGAACGCCGCCCACTCCAACCCCAGGACACCCACGTTATTCGCGGGGGTCTGGCTGCTTTCTTTCAACAGTGTATTGCGGAACTCGAACCGACCGGAGGTCACGCCAGGCGCCCCGCCAACACGATAGTACTCGCGGCCGTCCCAACCGAATGTCAGGCTGTGCTTGCCGAAGTACTTCGAGTAGTCGGCCGCCAGGGTGGCGACTGAAATCGGCAAAAGCTTACCGTAAGAGCGTCCGGCCGTCTCATAACCACCGTCGGTGAAGTTGACAACCGGAAGGTTGTGGTACTCGCCCGCCTTCTCATCCATATAGGCCGGCAGCCCCACATCGCTCGGCTTGAACTCGCGCTGTTTCAGATTGACGCCGTTGTCGACGTAGCGGTTGTAGGCAGTGGCGACATGGAGGACGTCCGTGGGGCTGAAGGTGTGGACCCAGTCGGCCCCGACTCCTTTGTTGACTCGGGTCAGCCCGTTGCTGTGCAGTCCCCGGGCGGTCTCAGCCGTCCAGTCCTGGCGATCTTCCAGGAACCTGTTGTAGCTCCATCGGAAGAAGAACTTGTCGCGCTCGGAGGCAATGTAGTCCACGCGGTTCTGAAACGCCTTGTAGTCCCAGTTCCACGGAACATTCGGGTTGAAGTAGTTGTTGGCGAAGTCCTGATCCTCCATCTGGGGATGATTCGGCAGCGGATAGAGCTTCTCGTAGAACTTGTACATCGGATTGATGATCCGGCTCGCAGGGATGATGTTGTTCGGGAAGGCAGTGCGCTTGTAAACGCCGTTCTCAAACACGGTCGTCAGGGGATCGTAGATGATGTACTTGGACGCATTGGGCGATTGCAGCCGGGCGGAGAAATCACCCTGGCGTTCGGCCTCCGTGGGAACCGAGAAGATCTTGTTCCCCGGCTCCTCGGTCTTCGAGTCTTTGAAGCCGTTAAAGATGAAGAAGAAAAAGAGCTTGTCTTTGCCGTCGAAAAGCTTCGGAATCCTGACCGGGCCGCCGATGGAAGCGGCGTAGTTGTTGGACCTCCCGGTAGCCTGGCGTTCTTGACTTCTCAACTGATCGGCCAGGAGATAATTACCGGCCGCCTCGGCATCGCGAATGCTCTTCCAGTAGGCGCCGTTGTCGTTGCTCGGCGTCGCGTTCCAGCGTTGCTGCCAGTGGCTCTCCGTCAAAGTGCCGTGGAACTGATTGGTTCCTGCCTTTGACTGCATCGTGATGAAAGCACCGGTGGTGTGGCCGACCCTGGCATCAAAGCTCGTGGTCTCCACCCGGAACTCGTCAACTGCGTCCGAATACGGAAGATAGGCGGCCCTTCGGGATTGCCCGGTGTTCGGCGTCCCGTCCATGCTCCATTCGTTGCCGCCAACTCCACCGGATGTCTGATAGGCGGATGCGCCGATCGTCGAGTGAAGGGCAACGTACTTGTACCCGTCTTCGCTCCGCTGCATGCCAGGAGCGAGGCCGGACATCAGCATCGCGTTGTTACCCATCAGAGGCAGTTCCATGACCCGCCGGTTGTCGATCACTTGCCCAACCGATGCGCTGGTTGTGTTCAGCACCGGTTCTCCGGCGGTCACTGTCACGGACTCGGACATTTCCCCAAGCTCCAGCATCAGGTCGAGGTTGACTTCGCTGTTCACGCTCAGGGTGATGCCTTTCCGGACAGCCGTTTTGAAACCCGTCATCTCGGCCTTCACCTCGTACTGGCCGGGAAGCAGGAAGGGGATCCGGAACAATCCCTCGTCGTTGGTAATAGAGTGATTAGCCACGTTTGTCTCGACGTTGGTGGCTATCAACGTGACTCCCGGAATGACCCCGCCGGTGGAGTCAGAGACACGACCAAGAAGGGTCGCCCGGGTTTCCTGTGCCGCCAAATACGCATTCGCTGTTACTACGAGAGCGGCGACAAGAAGATAAAAAAACAGCGATCTTCTCATATGGACTTAGCTCCTTCCAGTTCTCCAACTTCCCGACGAATCGCCCTCGGTGACCGGATGAGCCGCCCCGCGAAATGACTCAGATGAGCGCTCTTATCAAAGGCCAAAAAAAGGCGTACGAAGAGGGGGGTGCGAAGCGCTTCCGGAGTGAAATTCTGTGAGGATCCGTTTCGGTTGATTGGTAGAAAAAACACTGGTTGCCCCAATACTGCTAGGACGACGCGGGAGTATATCTGAATCGCCAAAGGTGTCAACAGGTTTTTTGAGTGATCATGAAAGTAAAGGGGGCGGCGCATGGGAGCGCAGGCATCTTGCCTGCACTGGGGTCGCAGGCATCGTGCCTGCTTGGGCCGTTTCCACAATCGATTCGTGTAACGGCACAGGCAGGCAAGATGCCTGCGCTCCCATGCCCAAAAACCCCTGCCTTCTCTTCTCTTTTCGTGCTACAACTATCGGCGACGGAGGCTCGTGCAGTTATGAGGATCGAATCAGAGAATAGGTCGAGGGCTGTGCTTGTTCACGTCATTGGCCGGATGGACGCGGTCACAGCCCCGGAGTTCGACCAGGCGTGTGCGAAGTTGATAACTGATGGGGCCAAGAATCTGGTTGTCGATCTCGGCCAGATGGACTACATAAGCAGCGCCGGCCTCCGCAGCATTTTGGCGGCAGGCAAGACCGTCAAATCCCGGGGGGGCGACCTCCTGTTGTGCAACATGAAGGGGATGGTGAAGGAGATTTTTGAGATCTCCGGCTTTCTTTCCATATTTCCCCTCTACCCCACCGCCGACGAGGCGCTCGAGCGTGTTTGAGCCGCGGCTCAAGAACCATCCAATCTGATTTCGGGTACCGGGGGGATCATGAAGCTAAACCTCAAACGGAAAGTGCTCGGCCTGGCCTTCCTGGCGGCAACCCTGCCCATCCTGGTCATGCTGTTTCTGACGTCTCAGTTCGAGCGGACAGTCGCACAACAGGCTGAAGACGAACTGAACCAGATTGCAGACCAGAGCGTGAAGCAAACCGCCAAAGACGTTTATGCGATATGCGAGACTACGCACCAGCTAGTCCTGCGCAAGGCGAACGATGACTTGAACGTTGCCCGCAAGCTACTGCGTGAGGCCGGGCGCATCGAGTTGTCGGACGAGACTGCGAGCTGGACGGCCCGGAATCAACGGACCGGCGAACCCGTAGGCCTTCGTGTCCCGAAACTCCTGATCGCAGGACGCTGGCTGGGTCAAGGCCCTGAGATTGGGGACAACACCCCGGTTGTCGATGAGACTCATCGGTTGGTCGGAGCCTGGTGTTCGATTCTTCAGAGAATTGGGGAAGGCGACCTGCTTCGAGTCGGAACGAGTGTCGAGGTCCAAAATGGGCGGCGCGCGACCGGCACCTTCATCCCGGCCGTCGATCCGGACGGGAAAGCCAATGCGGTCGTAGCGGCTGCCGCCCAGGGCCGTTCCCATTCAGGCCTGGCGAACGTGGCCGGCGAATGGCTCGTGGCGGCCTATGACCCGATCAAGGACAGGCAGGGCAAGATCATCGGGATGCTGGAAGTGGTCGAGAAGCCAGAATCGATGGTGGCTCTCCGAAAAGCGGTTCTTCAGATCCGGGTGGGTAAGACCGGATATGTCTGCATCGTCGGTGGCAAAGGCGAGCGCCGCGGCCGGTATATCATCCCGCCGGCAGGCAGGAAGGAAGACGAAGACCTGTGGCTGACGAAGGATGCCGAGGGACGGTATTTCATCCAGGAGCAACTGACCCGGGCGTGGAAGCAACCGGTCGGTGAAGCGACGCTCGAGCGCTACTCCTGGCAGAACCCTGGCGAAGCCGCTCCCCGGGCGAAGATCGCCTCCCTGGTCTACTTCCCTCCCTGGGACTGGATCATCAACGTGGGAACGTATCAAGATGATTACTACGTAACCCGCACCCGCATCCACCAGATCACTCGGGCGCTCTTGCTGAAGCTGATCCTGGCAGGCGCGGCTCTGCTGGCCGGCGCCGTCGGATTGGCGGCTTTTCTGAGTGACAAAGCCACGCGACCGCTCGGGGTGACGATCGGAGTGGCAAACAAGATTGCTGCGGGCGACCTCAGCCAGGCGCGGAGCCAGCTCACCGCCGCTTCCCAGCAATCCGTCCGCACGAAACAGGCACGCTTCTTCGACGACACCGACGAAACCGTCGAGCTGCTCAATGCTTTCGACACGATGACCGGAAACCTTGACTCGCTCATTGGTCAGGTGCAGCGTTCCGGGATCCAGGTCACTACGTCTGCAACCCAGATTGCCTCCTCCGCGCGGGAATTGGAGGCGGCGGTAGCCGAACAGGCGGCCTCCACGCGCGAAGTGACGGCCCGCAGCCGGGATATTTCCAAAACGGCTGAGGATTTGTCCAAGCTGATGACCGACGTGGGCGAGCAACTGGCGGGGACCGCATCCACTGCCGAGTCCCGGCGCAACGATCTGAGCAAGATGGAAGCCGCTATGCGCCAGCTGATGAAGGCGACCGGCCAGATCACGTCTAAGCTGGGGACAATCAACGAGCGTGCCAACCGAATTTCAAGTGTCGTAACGACGATCAACAAGATCTCCGATCAGACGAATCTCCTGTCGTTGAATGCGGCGATAGAAGCGGAAAAGGCGGGTGAATTCGGGAAGGGATTTGCGGTCGTGGCTCGCGAGATCAGCAGGCTGGCCGACCAGACGGCCGTTGCCACCCAGGACATCGAATACGTGGTCAGGGAAATGCAATCTTCCGTGGCGAGCGGAGTCATGGAGATGGACCGCTTTGCCGAACAAGTCAGGAAAGGCGTCGGCGAGGTGGCCGGAGTCGGAGACGAGCTGACCCGGATCATTGACCAGGTTCGCAACCTGGGCCCTGAGTTCGGAACGGTCGAGCAGTGGATGCAGAACCAATCCCAGGGAGCCGAGCAGATAAGCGAGTCCATGGTGCAGTTGTCACAAGCCGCAGAGCAGACGAAAGAGTCCCTGCACGAGTTCAAGCAGGCGACCGAGCAGTTGAACCAGGCAGTCCAGGGCCTGCAAAACGAGGTGTCAAGGTTCAAGATCAGTGCGTAGGGGGGCGTTTTCGATTGCTGTATTTCCGGGCAGCACTTTCTTTCGGAGTGCGGTGGCCTTGACTCGCCGGCCTTGCCGGCGGCCCTGAGAGGGTCGAGAGTGCAGGGGCCGCCGGCAAGGCCGGCGAACACAAAGCGGTGTCAAGGCCGCACTCCCAAAGAAAGCGTCGTGCGGGCAACATCTTCAGAGAAACAAGATGAAAGCGATTACGGGGTTCTTCAACCGGCTGTCCATCACCTCCAAGCTCCTCTTGACCAGCCTGGCTTTCGGCTTGCCTTTTGCACTACTGCTCTACCTGGTCATTTCCGAATTCAACCGTGACATCGACTTCGTCAACACGGAGGTCGATGGGTCGACGCTTATCCGCCCGTTCGAAACGCTGGTTGTTCGCCTGATGCGCCATGAACGGATCGCGCTGGAGCGGGAGGCAGGAACCAGGTCCGATGAAGAGTTCCAGGAGGCGAGTGACCAGGTCGACGAGGCGCTGGGTGAATTGAAGCGGGCTCTGCGCGCCTGCGCGGACGGTCCGCTGAAAGAGGAATGCACCCGCAACGCCGTGCAGCTCGAGGAGACCTGGGTGAAGAGAAAGGCGGCGTCGAAGAAAGTCATCGCCGCGTCCCTCATCCCGGATGCACTGGGATTCCTGAAGAAAGTCGGGGACACGTCCAAGCTGATTCTCGATTCCGATCTGGACTCGTACTATGTCATGGAAGCCGCCCTTCAGCGCCTTCCCCGTCTTCAGCAGATTTTGAACGAAGTTTCGAGCCTGACGAAGGCGGCGCAGATCGATGGGTATCTCCGGCCGCAGGACCGAGTCTCTCTGGTCATTTACGCCGACGAGCTCGAGAGGCAACTGACCACCCTCCAGGAAAACATCTCGATTGCCCTCAAGGAGGACGCAAATTTCAACGACAAGAGCGCCAGCCTGCAAGAGAAGATGCCGGGATTAGTGCGGCAGCTGGACCAGGCGGTGCGCGCTACGCTTGCCAACATCCGGGGACTCAGCGAAACACAGCAGGATCAGGCCTCTCAGACCGAACTTGATCAGGCAGTCGTACGTGCGACCGAGGCAGTCTCACGGGTTTGGCAAGGGAGTGCCACCGAGCTGACCATCCTTCTGCAGGCCCGAAAGGCCCAGCAGGAAAGGACCCGTTCGATAGCTTTGGCTCTGAGCATTGCTGCTCTCCTGCTCGCTGCTGCCCTGGTGTCGGTCCTGTCTGCCGGCATCACAGCGCCCCTTCGAAAAGCTACTCGCATCGCCACTGCCATTGCAGATGGGCAGTTGAGGGAAGCCAGGGAGAGCTTGCTGACCGGCGGCTTGCCCAGAGATGAGAAGGGCGAGGAGAAAACCAGGGACGAAGTTTCGCTCCTGTTCAAGGCCATGCAGCGGATGATCCAAAACCTGGATTCGCTTATCGGACAGGTGGGACGGTCAAGCGACCAGGTGAGCAGTTCCGCCGCCCGGATAGCCGACTCCGTGCACATGTTGGAAGCCACCGTCGCCCAGCAGGCCGCATCAACGACGGAAGTGAGCTCGACCAGCCGGGAAATCTCCTCGACGGTAAGCGGTTTGGCCCAGACCATGGGGAGGCTCACAGAGACGGCATCGGAAGCGGCGCAGGTCGCGACCCAGGGAGTTACGAGCCTTTCCGAGATTAACACGACTATGAAAACGCTCCTGGACGCGACAGTTGAAGTGTCCGGGAGGCTCGAAATCCTGCGGACCAAGACAGGGAACATCAACCAGGTGATCACGGCGATCACCAAGGTCGCGAACCAGACAAATCTCCTTTCGCTCAATGCGGCAATCGAAGCCGAGAAGGCCGGCGAATACGGGCCTGGCTTCGCCGTCGTCGCGCGGGAGGTCCGTCGTCTGGCTGATCAGACGGCCATTGCGACTCTTGAAATCGAGGCCGTGATTTCCGAGATGCAGACCGCAGTCAAGGAGGGAGTGGCAGGGATCGAAACGTACACGGAGCAGACCCGGTCAAGCTCGGAGAGAATTGCCAGAATCAGCACCGACCTGGGACGGGTTATCGAGTACACACAGCAGCTGAGTCCGCAGTTCGAGAGCGTGAATCGGAGCATGCAGACCCAGTCCGAGAGTGCGCTTCAAATCAGCGAGGCGATGAGTCAGTTGGATGACGCCGCCCGGCAGACGAGAGAATTCCTGACCGCGTTCCTGTCTGCTTCCAATCAGTTGAAATCGGCCGTCGACGGGCTTGAGGTGGAGGTCGATCGTTTCGTCTTGAGCTAGCCATGTTGCTCTTATTGTTCGAAGTGGGCGCAAATCGCTTTGGGATTGAGGCATCGGAGATTCTCGAGGTCATACCCCTCGTGTCTCTCAAGAAGGTGCCCCATGCCCCCGAGTGTGTCTCCGGCGTCTTCAACTATCGGGGCCAGGTCGTTCCGGTAATCGACGTTAACGCCCTGATGGGCGAAAGGCCGGCCCGATCACTTCTCAGTACCAGGATCATCCTTGTTCGACCACCTGAGACCGGTTGTGAAGGCCGATTGCTCGGGATACTGGCCGAGCGGGCGACGGAGACCCTCAGCTGCCGGAAGGAGGAACTCCAGCCGCCAGGGATCACGGTCGACGGCGCACGGTATCTCGGCGAAATCCTCCCGCGCCCGGGAGGGCTGGTGCAGCGAGTTACGGTCGCGAGTATTTTGTCTGACGAGCTGAAGAGGATGCTCTACGAGCAGCGTCCAGGGGATCAGGGTTCGACAGTTAATGAGGCGAGGTGATGGGACGCTACGCAGAGGTCGAAGCCGTTCTGAGCGAGTATTCCGGGTTGGATATCGAGTCGATCGGACGCCAGACGTTCGAGAGGTCGGTCGAGTCCCGCGTAACCCAGGCGTTCGACGGATCTTATGCAGGCTATCTCGAAAGTCTCAAAGCCGAAGAAGACGAGCTGGCCAGGCTCCTTGACCTGCTCCTCGTGCCCGAGACGTGGTTCTTTCGTGACGCGGGGACGTTCGCCTTTCTCGCGGCTTTTGTAAAGACTGAATGGCGTTCGAGAAGGGATGGTGGAATTCTTCAAATCCTCTCCGCACCTTGCTCGACGGGTGAAGAACCGTACTCGATCGCCATGACTCTGCTCGAGTCCGGCCTCCAGCCTTCGCAATTTCGGATTCACGCTTGCGACATCAGCCCGAAAGCGCTCTCGGCCGCCAAAGCGGCTCGGTACGCGCACGCTTCTTTTCGAAGCCCGCTCACCGCTGTTCAAAGCCGTTTCTTTGTGCGCGGGGGAGAGTCGGCAACGGTTTCGGAATCGGTTCAATCCCTGGTCACCTTCAGCCGGGGAAACCTCGTTGATCCGAACTTCCTGACCGGGACCGAGAACCTGTTCGACGTTATTTTCTGCAAGAACCTGATGATCTACCTCGGCGAAGCCGGGCGGGCTAAGGTCATTGCAGCGTTGTCCCGCCTGCTTAGAGAGAACGGACTGCTGTTCGTCGGCCATTCTGAAGTGGCGCTTTTTCATAAGGCCGGGTACACGCCGGTTGCTTCAGCGAAGGCGTTCGGGCTGACAAAGGCGAAACGGCAGCCGGCTGTGCCGGCGCCTCCACCTCGTCGACGAATACCACGGACCAGGGCCGGCGAAGCTGGCGCCCCGGCGAAGGTCGGACGCATCGGCGGACAACAGGCGGATAGTCTTGAGAAGGCCGTCGAGATGGTATCGACTCGGCCTCTCCTGGAGACCGCGCGGAGCCTGGCGGACAGGGGGGACCTGGAGGCGGCCGCAAACGTTTGTCGATCTCTCATCGGGGAGAACGTGATGGACGTGGGCGCCTACTACCTGGCCGGCCTCATTGAGCAGTCCCAGGACCGTTTGGCTCCGGCCGAGGATTTCTTCATGAAAGCGATTTACCTGGATCCTGAGCATTACGACACGCTCGTGCAGTTGTGCCTGCTGTCAGAGAAGAGAGGCGACTCTGCCAAGGCCGGACAATACAGGAAACGAATCGAGCGGCTTGTGGCCAGCGCGAAGAGGGAATGAGAGGATTTTTTGGAGTGCGGCGGCAGAGGGAGGCCGACGCTTTATCAGGCCTACCGGCGACGCCGCTTTGGTAGCTGCAAGATCTCACGACTAACCCGCACGATACTGCAGATACCAAAGCGGCGTCGCCGGTAGGCCTGATAAAGCGTCGGCCTCCCTCTGCCGCCGCACTCCAGAAAGAACAAGGGAACAATCGATGTCAAGCATTTTAGAGCCACCCGAAGCCGGGTGCTGGAAGAAGATCGGGATTTACGGAGATTCCTCCTGCGCTCGTCTGCCTGAACATGGCCATTGCCGGAACTGCGACGAATACTCGGCGGCTGCGAAATCCCTGTTCGATCGGGAGGTCCCTTCTGAAGAATTGCGAACATGGACAGAGCAACTGGCCCAGGCTAAACAGCAGCAAATCCTGCAGACCGTATCCGTCGTGGTTTTGCGTGTGAAGAGCGAGTGGCTCGCCCTCGGCATCCAGTACTTCCAGGAAGCCTTCGATCCTCGGCCGGTTCACACGGTTCCGTTCAGGAGCAATGAGGTCTTTCGCGGCCTGGTTAATGTCAACGGAGAACTGGTGCCCTGCATCTCCCTGGCCCACCTCCTGCGCCTGGCTGATGAGCCGGAGGCGAGAGCGGATCGCCGCCACTCTCCGGGCCGGATGGTGGTGGTCGACAAGGGGAAGGACCGGTTTGTTTTTGCGGCGGACGAAGTTCTCGGAGTTCGCCAGTTCGCCCCTGAGCTGATGCTCAAACCCCCGTCGACACTGTCGAAGTGCCCGGAGTCGGTCAGCCGCGGGGTGATCGAGATTGAGGCAAAAACCGTCGGTTGGCTCGACGAGAACAAGCTGGCGGCCGCCGTCAGAGGGAGTTTCAGCCGGTGAAAGACCAGGCAAAACCGGGAATCCCGGAACAGCCCGATATTGACGTTCAGCTTCTCGGGTTGTTCCGGTCAGAACTTGACACGAACAGCCGCACACTGGAAACCGCCAGCCAGAAATGCGAATCGGGCTCCGAGCTGGAGGCCGCCGTGCGAGCCGCTCACTCGATCAGAGGGGCTGCCCGCATCGCGGGTCTCAAGCCGGTGGCTGTCCTGGCTGAGTCCCTTGAAAAGCGCCTTGGCGAGTTGCAGAGAGCCATGACACCCTTGAGCGGCGAGCTGGCTCAAAGCTTTAACTCGTCGGTCAATCTCTTTCGAAGCCTGTCTTCTTTGGATCCGGTTCGCCTGGCTGGTGAAGTGACCGACAAGTCAGAGCAGATCAAACAACTGGCGGAAGAAGTGTCGAAAGCAAAAGCCGCCGAGAGAGCGAAGCTCCAACCCAACACAGCCGCGGACGATCCCACCCCGACCAGCTCTCAATTTGCCTGCGATCCGGTGATGCTCGATCTTTTCAAGACCGAGCTGGTAAATCATACCCGGACGCTGGAAGCCGGGCTCGTGGGGCTCGAACAGGAACAAACCTCCCAGAGGATTGAGCCGCTGATGCGGGCTGCTCATTCGGTCAAGGGTGCGGCGCGAATTGTGGGCCTCGATAACCTTGTCCGGCTCGCTCATGCGATGGAAGACCTGCTGTCGTCCGCTCAACATGGAAAGACGGCGCTCTCTTCCCAATCGATCGATCTGCTCCTCGCCGGGAACGATATTTTCAGAGCGGTCGCGGGGGCTCAAATGACCGCCATGCCCGAGTTGATATCCAGTCGGTCGGCGGATATCCAGCAGTTGGCGGAGAGACTGTGTGGCGCAACGGAAGTTGCGCCGAGTAACGCGAGCGACACAAGCGACACAAGGGACACAAGCGACTTGAATGGCCCTTCTGTCGCTTCTGTCCCTGCTGTCCCTGTTGAGGTGGCTGCGTCCGAGGCGGACCAGGCGGGCGAACGACTGGTCCGGGTATTGGCCGAGAACCTGAACCGGTTGATGGGCCTCACCGGCGAGGCTTTAATTCAGGCAAAGGCGACCCGCGCTTTTTCCGCTAACTGGGCAAAGCTCAAGGGCTGGGAGCGGGAGTTGGGGAGCGCTCTCGAAGGCCTCTATGATTGGGCGGTCCGTGACGACGACATTTCCGAGGATGTGCGAAGCCGGGTCATCCAGTCGGTCACGCGCCTCGGCCAGATTTCGGATCTCGCCCGCAAGAATGTCGAGCAATTCGAGTTGTTTTCAGCCCGATTGGAGCAACTGACCGACCGGCTTTATGCGGAAGTCCTGGCGACGCGGATGCGCCCGTTTTCGGAAGGAGTCTTCGCCTTCCCGCGCATGGTTCGGGATTTGGCCCGGGATACAGGGAAGCGAGTCCGATTTGAAACGGTCGGAGAGGCGACGCGTGTCGATCGAGACATACTGGAAAAGCTGGAGGCGCCGCTGACGCACCTCCTGCGCAATGCTGTCGACCATGGAATAGAGAGTCCGGAGGAGAGGGCGGCCGCCGGTAAGCAGGCAGAGGGGGTCATAACTCTCGAAGCGCGTCACGCTTCAGGTTTGCTCCACGTCAGTGTCAAGGACGACGGCCGCGGCATCGATGCAGAGCGGCTGCGCCAGAAGGTTGTGAAGAAGGGATATGTTCCAGCCGCGGTTGCCGCTACTCTGAGCAGCGCCGAGCTCCTGGAGTTCCTCTTCCTGCCTGGTTTTTCGACCGCCGACGTTGTGACTGAAACGTCCGGGCGGGGGGTAGGCCTGGACGTCGTCCAATCGATGGCTAAGGAAGTCGGCGGATCAGTTCAGATGGATTCGACTCCGGGGAAGGGAACTGTCTTTCATTTGCGTCTCCCTTTGACCCTCTCGGTGACTCGCACTCTGGTAGTCGACATTGCTTCCGAGTACTACGCTCTCCCGCTGACTCGGATCGACCGGATCCTGGCCATTCCCCGTGAAGAGATTCAGCTGGTCGAAGAACGCCAGTTCTACAGCGTTGATGGCGAGAATATTGGCCTTCTCGAAGCTGCCCAGGTGATGCATCTGCCGGAATCCGGCCGGGACGCCTCGAAAGTGCACGTCGTCGTTATCAGCGATCGGTTCAACCGCTATGGACTCGTGGTGAACCGCTTTGTGGGTGAGAGGGACCTCGTTGTTCTTCAGCTGGATCCGCGGTTAGGGCGAGTCCCGAATATCAGTGCCGCGGCCATCCTCGAAGACGGCGTTCCCGTCCTGATCCTGGACACCGACGACCTTGTCCGCTCCATCGACAATCTGATTACCTATAAGCGGCCGAACAGGATCGGGCAGGCAGCAGGTGCAGAAGAGGTCTCCGGGAAACGCATTCTTGTTGTTGATGATTCGCTGACGGTGCGCGAAGTCGAGCGAAGGCTGCTGGAAAACTCCGGGTACGAAGTGATGGTGGCAGTGGATGGCATGGATGGGTGGAACCTGCTCCAGACTTCACGGTTCGATCTCGTGATCAGCGATGTCGACATGCCCCGCATGGACGGGATCGAGCTCGTCAAACGGATCAAGGGCAGCCCTCAGTCGAAGGGACTGCCGGTCATGATCGTCTCGTACAAGGATCGCGATGAGGACAAGAAAAGGGGCCTTGAGGCGGGCGCGAACTACTATCTGACGAAGAGCAGTTTCCACGACGAAAGCCTGATTAAGGCCGTCCAGGATCTGATTGGGGCGGCGTAGAGGGAACGGGTGATTGTCCTCGCGGCCTTTGAGGCGGGAGGGCAAGAGCTTTTGCCCCCGGAGGGGCGGATGTTTATAGTTTGATCGGACGGGAGAGGTAGGCGCCCCAGCGTGGGCGCGATGTTCCGCGACGCCTTCGGAACATCGCGCCCACGCTGGGGCGCCTACCTCTCCCGTCCGATCAAACTATAAACATCCGCCCCCTCCGGGGGCAAAAGCTCTTGCTCCAGACGAGGCTGCGGCTGTCTGACCGGCGTAGGATCTATGCGTATTGGCTTGGCCGACGATGACCTCAGCGAGGTGGAACTGATCCGGAGAGTGCTGGAGTCAGCCTCCGGGCACCTCATCGCCTGGGTCTCGCAGAGCGAGGCTGACACCATCGAGAAATGTCTCGTTGACAAGCCCGATCTCATCCTGTTGAAACTCAGCATGCGGGCTCTGGACGCTGCTCGGATGACACGAGCAATCATGCAGCGTAGCCCTTGCCCCGTTCTGTTGTTGACTCATCCCGTCGCGCAACAGTGGGACAAGGTTTTCGGAGCGATGGGGCAGGGAGCCTTGGATGCGGCCCGCATTCCGACCGTCAACGAGGCCGGAGCGATCAGCGGCGGCGACGAGCTGCTGCGGAAGATAGCGATCGTCGGCCGCCTGATCGGGAAGAAGGAGACCCGGATTCCACCCGTCGAAGGGCGGCTCGCGGAGCCCAAGGGCGAAACTCCCCCGCTGGTCGCTCTAGGTGCTTCGACCGGTGGACCGAAAGCGTTGGTTCACATCTTCTCGCGACTTCCGGGCAACCTGGGTGCCTGTTTTGTGGTGGTTCAGCACGTCGACACGCAATTTGTCAGAGGTTTGGCTGAGTGGCTGGACGGGCAGACTCCTTTGAAGGTTGCAATCGCCCAGGAGGGGGAAGCGCCCCGGCCGAATCGTGTGCTTCTGGCCGGGGGTGAGGACCATCTTGTTCTCGGCCCTGACGGTGGCTTTCACTACACACCGGAACCGAGAGATTATCCTTACCGCCCGTCCGTCGATAGCCTGTTTCTGAGTCTTCGCCGCCACTGGGAGCGCCCGGATGTGGCGATCCTCTTGACTGGCATGGGAAGAGACGGCGCAAAGGGGCTCAAGGGACTCCGGGAGGCGGGGTGGCATACGATTGTGCAGGACGAAGAGACGTCGACGGTCTATGGGATGCCGAAGGCCGCGCTCTCTTGTGGAGCAGCCGTTGAGGTTTTGCCTCTGTCGCGAATGCCAGAGGCCATCGTCAATCGAATTCGATTGGAGAAGAAGTGATGCCGAATGTATCCGAAACTCTGGCCCAAACCCTTCGTGACCATCAAATCAAAGTCCTGTTGATCGACGACCAGCCGATTGTCGCCGACGCCGTACGCAGAATGCTGGAGCCGGAAGGAGACATCGTCTTTCACTATTGCCAAGACCCGAGCGAGGCCATCCAGACCGCCACCCAGGTGCAGCCGACGGTGATCCTGCAGGACCTGATCATGCCCGACATAGACGGCCTGACTCTCGCCAAATTCATCCGCGGCCACAAGGTGCTCAAGGAAGTTCCGCTTATTGTCCTGTCGAGCAAAGAGGAGCCGCTGACGAAGGCGGAGGCCTTTGCAGTCGGGGCGAACGACTACCTCGTCAAGCTTCCCGATCGCATAGAGCTCGTTGCCAGAATTC
>Ga0105092_10000578_pt1 | contig 19222 bp, 19 predicted proteins | sample PPLLak2March2015_FD_87021 | JGI IMG/M metagenome (GOLD analysis project Ga0105092, IMG submission 87021) | Freshwater sediment microbial communities from Prairie Pothole Lake near Jamestown, North Dakota, USA - PPLs Lake P7 Core (1) Depth... | ecosystem: Environmental > Aquatic > Freshwater >... | reverse complement strand
GTGATCTTCTGCAGGTATTCGACCACGCGGCTGCGCGCCCAGTAGATGTCGGTGCCGTCTTGGAAGATGACGTACACGTAGCTGAAACCGAAGTCGCTGAAGCCGCGGATCGTCTTCACCTTCGGCGCACCGAGCAACGCCGTGATGATCGGGTACGTGACCTGGTCTTCCAGTATGTCCGGGCTGCGATCCCACTTCGTGTAGACGATCACCTGGGTGTCCGAGAGATCCGGGATCGCATCCAGCCGGATGTGCTTCATCGTGTAGACCGCGTACACGAGGGCCGCTGCCGTGAGCATGATCACGAGCACGCGGTTGGCCGCGGAGAACGCGATCCATCGGTGGATCAATCCGGTGCGTGGCCCGGTGTATTGCGGAGAGGGCGGATTCATGCCGGTCTCTAACGCTGATGGCCTCGGTGCTCATCCGCCGGGCGCGTCGAGTCGGCGCCGCTGGACATCGCTTCCAGCGCGGCCTTCAAGCTCGATTCGCTGTCGACGAGGAAGTTGGCGGACACGACGATGCGATCGCCTTCATTCAGTCCACCGAGGACTTCGTACCAGCCGTCGCCGCGCGCCCCCACCTGGATCCGAGTCGGGATCAGGTGGCCGTCGCCGTCTTCCTTGAACGCGTAGGTTTGTTTGCCGCTGAACATGACCGCTTCGGCCGGGATGCCGAGCTTTTCGCCGAGCGAGTAGGTCAGCGATGCGTTGCCGTACATGCCGGGTCGCAGCAGCAACTCCGGGTTGGGAATCTCCAGCCGCGCGTGCAGTGTGCGCGTCTCCGGGTCGAGCGTGGGCGAGACGAAGATGACCTTGCCTTTGAACGTCTTGTCCTGCCAGTAGGGTAGCGACATCTCGAGCGGCATGCCGACCTCTATGTACGGGAGATCGGATTGGTAGATGTCCGCGTCGCCCCAAACCCGGGTCAGATCGGCTATGGTCATGAGCACTTCTCCGGCGATCAGGTTGTGACCGGCGCTGATGTTGCGCTCGATGACGACGCCGCTCATGGGTGCGTAGAGCGTCAGGTATTTCTCCACCTCGCGGGTTCGTTCAACCCGGTCGATCTGTCCCTCGGAAACGTCCCAGAGTTCCAGCCGTCGTCGAGCAGCCGTTACCATTTCCGCGGCGCCCTGGACGGCGTCGACGTCGGTGCTGGCCGAGACCTTCTCGCGCGTCTTGAGCGCGGTCACGTATTCTTGTTGGGCCGAAAGCAGGTCGGGGCTGTAGATCGTGAGCAGCGGGTCGCCCTGCGTCACTACCTGGCCGGTGATAGAAGCAAACAGCTCGTTGACCCAGCCGTCGACCTTCACGGTCACGTGGTGTAGCCGGGTTTCGTCGGCGACGATGCGCGCAGAGGTGTGTATTTCGCGCGCGAGCACGCGTCTCTCCACGGTGCCGAGCTCGAGCCCCATGGTCTGCCGTGACTGCGGTGTAATCGATATGACCGCCTGTCCCGGCACGGTGGACATGGGCTGCCCGCTCGTCGCCGCCGTGGTGTCGGTCGCTCGCCGCTCCATCGGAACGAGCTTCATGCCGCAAATCGGGCAGTCTCCGGGTTTGTCGGACACCACGGTTGGGTGCATCGGACAGTGATACCGCACCGGGGCGAGCTTCTGGCCCTGCTCGCCCTCTCCCCTGCCGCATCCGGCGGTGAGCGCGGCCAGGCCGATGGCCAAGAGCACGGTCATCACAGCGACTATCACACGCATCTTCATCGTTTCACCCCGCGTCACCGATCCAAACCGACCGCGCGCTCCAACGCCGCCAGTTGCATTCCGAAGTCCGCTCTTACCATCGCGTAGTCCCTCCGCATTTCCAGCAGCATGCGCTCGCTGTCGAGATAGTCCAGAAAGTCGACACGACCCGTGCGGTAACTCGCTTCCGAGGAGGCAAAGGCCGCTTCCGCCTGCGGTAGGATGGAGTTCTCGAAACGCTCGAGTCGCTCGCGGGCGGCACGCGCGCGCGCCGTCGCCGCTTCTACTTCGCTCAACGTGCGAAGCGTCTCCTCTCGCATGCGGTGTTCGGCGCTGTTCTGCATCGCTTCCGCCTCGCGGACCATCGCGCGACGCTTCCCAATCCAGATCGGGAGGTTGACGCCCACCATCCACTCCCACCAACCTTGCTCTTCGCCGCCGAATTCGTAGTCGACCGCAAACATGAAGTCCGGGATGAACTCTCGCTTCGCCAGGCGGCGCGACGCTTCCGCCATGGCGAGTTCCTCGCGCACGCCGGCGATTTCCGGGCGGCGGATCAACGCCGAGTCCGCCAGCGCCGCTCGGTCGATCACCGACGCATCGGGCCCCGTCCAGGTGGGATCCGGAAGCGGTGCGGTCGCCACGCGGCCGATCAAACCGTTCAAGCGCGCGCGCGTTGCGGCGATCTCGCGCCGATTCACGGTCGTTTCGTCCGCGAGTCGCGAGAGCCTGAGATCGACCTTCAGCACGTCCTGCTGCTCCGCGGTCCCGGACTCGTAGCGCACGCTCGCGACGTCACGCATGCGTCGAAGAAGATCGGCTTCATTTCCCAGCACGCGCGCGATTTCGGTCAGCCCGACGTATTGAAAGAAGGCCATCTTCACCTCGAAATCGACTTCGAGGACCATCACGTCCGCCGTGCGTTCCGCCATCGCGGCTCCGCGCGATGCGATCTCGCCCCGCAGGCCGCGCTTGCCGGGAAACGGAATCTCCTGTTGGAGGATGATCTCCTGGCGGCCCTTCATCCATTCGGGAGCCGTGTAGTAACCGTAGATGAGCCCGGGATCGGGAAATCCCTCGGCCACTCCGACGTGCTCGCGCGCCGCGCGAGCGCGCGCCACCGTCGAGGCGACATTGGCGTTGCCCGCGCGGGCAAGCGCCAAATAATCATCTAGGGTCGAGGGCGCGTGTTCTTGCGCGACGGAGCGACCTGCCACGAGGAGGACTAGAAGTAGAATGCTGCCATGGAATCTGCACATGGTGGTCCGATCCGGCGTTCGATCCAATCCCCGATCCGCAATCCTGGTGCCGCCGGCACGCGCGATCTATTCATGGCTTTAACTTAATTCGTATTAGGCTGTTACGTCGTTACACCGTCCCCAGACTTCCTCCCCTGGGTTGAGCGATTCGTGGACTATTCATCACTATTGAAGAAACGTGTCCACACGGTGTGGGCGGCGGCGACGACGGGACGGCGAGGGAAGCTGCGGGGTACAGAGGTGACGGGATCCGCCGTGCCGCCGCGTGCAGACGGAGGTTCCGTTGCACCCGTCGCATCGGGTATATTCTCGGCAGGCCGCCTTCCACTGGAGCATCAAAATTATGAACAGACAGAGACGATTCGGCGTCGGAATCGGCGTCATACTGGCCGCGCTTGGATACTTCGCGTTCGTCGGGTACCAGGAGGGCAAGGCCTACTACAAGACCATCGACGAGGTCGCGGCCATGGGAGGCGACGCCGAAGGCAAGCGCTTGCGCGTGGCCGGCGTCGTGCAGCCCGGCTCGATCGCGCGCAACGGCAACGACCTCACGTTCACGCTTTCCCAGCTCGCCGACGACACGCCGCGCACGATGGCGGTGGCGTACACCGGCACCCAACCCATCCCCGACACCTTCAAGGACGGCGCCGACGCCATCGTCGAAGGCCACCGGCGCGCCGACGGAACCTTCGCGGCCGACCACATCCAAGCCAAGTGCGCGTCCAAATACGAAGCGAAGTACGGCGCCGACGCGCAGCACCCGAGCCAGGTTCCCATGAGCGGGGCGGCCGACTCGGCGGCGGGCGGTTCCTACTAAATGCCTGAATTCGGTAGCTTTGCCGTCGTTCTCGCACTGACGTTCTGCATCTACGCGGTCGGCGCGCTTTTCTACGGCGCGAAAACGGGGCGACGCGACCTGGTGAAGAGCGGCGAACACGCGGTATACGTCGTGTTCGGATTCGTGACGCTCGCGGTGGTAGCGCTCGAAGTGCTGCTCATGCGCAGCGACTTCTCCATCGAATACGTCGCGGGATATTCGAACCGCGACCTTCCCGTTTTCTACAAACTCGCATCCTTGTGGGGCGGGCAGAAGGGCTCGCTTCTGTTTTGGTCGTGGATCCTAACCATGTATGGCGCCTTGGTGGCCCTTCGGAACCGACACTACGCCGGTAAACTCATCCCCTACACGCTCGGGTTCCTATCCGTCACCGCTGCGTTCTTCCTCGTGGTGAACACGTTCGCCGCGAATCCCTTCGAGCGGTTGGTGATGGACCACGGGGACGGGATCAAGCGCGCGTTCGCTCCCGAAGACGGCAAGGGCTTGAACCCGTTGTTGCAGCACCCGGCGATGGTGATCCATCCGCCCATGCTCTACCTGGGCTACATCGGCTTCGTGGTACCGTTCGCGTTTTGTTTGGGAGCGCTCCTCACGCGCGAGCTGGGTTCGGCATGGATCAAGCTCGCGCGGCGCTGGACGCTCACGGCGTGGCTCTTCCTCGGCACCGGGATTCTCCTCGGCGGGCGCTGGGCCTACGTCGAGCTGGGCTGGGGCGGTTACTGGGCCTGGGATCCGGTCGAAAACGCGTCGCTCATGCCATACCTGACGGGCACCGCGTTCCTGCACTCCGTGATCGTGCAGGAGCGCAAGAACATGCTCAAGGTGTGGAACGTGGTTCTGATTCTCACCACGTACATGCTCGCGATCTTTGGCACGTTCCTGACGCGAAGCGGTATCGTGTCGAGCGTGCACGCGTTCGCGCAGTCGTCGATTGGAAACTACTTCGTCGTGTTTCTAACACTCATGGGAGCGTTCTCGATCTACCTGGTGCTGACGCGTCTGGAATTTTTGAAGAGCGACAATCAGCTGGACTCGTACGCCTCGCGCGAGGCGAGCTTCCTTTTCAACAACCTGATTCTGCTCGCCGCCTGTTTCGCGGTGTTGTGGGGGACGATCTTCCCCGTCATCTCGGAACTGATCCAGGGCGAGCAGGTGACGGTCGGTGCGCCCTACTTCAATCGCATCAACGTGCCGATCGCGCTGTTCCTCTTATTCCTCACCGGCGTCGGCCCGCTGCTCGCGTGGCGCAAGACGTCGTTCGAGAGCATGCGGCGCATTTTCATGTGGCCAACGATCGTGGGCGCGATCACGGCGATTGCGAGCGTGGCGCTGGGCGCGCGCTCGATCTACCCCATCATCTCGTTCGGTCTCGCAGGCTTCGTCACCACGACGCTGGCGAGCGAGTTCACACGCGCGTCCCGGGCGCGGATGCGCAACACGGGCGAGAGCGTGCTCACCGCCTTGATCGGGGTGACCGCCGCCAACAAGCGGCGCTACGGCGGCTACATCGTCCACTTCGGCTTCGTGCTCCTGATGATCGGCTTCACCGGGCAAGCCTTCACCACCGAGGGCTGGGGCGAGGTGAACGAGGGCGACCGCTTCACCATCGGTCATTACGAATTCGAGTGCTTGTCGGTCGCCGACGTGGAGGACCCGAACTTCGTCGGCATGAGCGCCACCGTCGCGGTCTATAAGGACGGCAAGAAGCTCACGACGCTATCGCCGGAAAAGCGCCACTACGCGGCGAGCGACCAGACCACCTCCGAGGTCCGCATTCACCACACGCTGCGCGAGGACGTCTACGTCGTGTTCGCGAACGTGAACGAGGAGACGGGCAAGGCGGTCATGCAAGTCTGGATCAATCCGCTGGTGCAATGGGTGTGGATCGGCGGCTTCGTGATCGTGCTGGGTACGTCGATCACGCTCTTGCCGAATCGCCGCGAACGGGCGGTCGCGCGGCAAAAGCAAATGGTCGAACGGCTGCTGACGGAGTCGGAACGAACGGCGGTGACGCAATGAACCCGTCGAGCATCCTCCTCTTGCTCGTAGCGTCCATCGTCGTGTCGCCGGCGTCGTTTGCTTTGGCCCAATCGGCCAAGACGACGCTGCGCGATCCGGTACAGGCGAAGCGGTTCAACGAGATCTCGGATCGCCTGGTTTGCCAGTGCGGGTGCAACATGGTGCTCCGTGTGTGCAACCACCAGAACTGCCCCTCCGCAATTCCGATGCGCCACTCGATCGAGGCGCAGATCGGCGAAGGCAAGGACGACGACGCCATCGTGGCCGGTTTCGTCGCCGAGCACGGCACGAAGGTGCTCTCTTCGCCGCCCGCGGAGGGGTTGAATCTCGCTGCATGGGTGATGCCCGGCTTCGCGCTGGGCGTCGGCTTGTTCGCCGCGTGGTATTTCGCCGTACGCTGGGCCGCCAAGCGCAAGCTCGCGGTGGCCGGCGCCTCCGTGGCCGCCATGGACCCGGCGTTGCGGGCGCGCATCGAAGACGAACTGAGGGGAAGTTAGCATGGAGATGCTACTGATCGCCGTGTTCTCCGCGGCGGCGCTGGCCTTCGTCGCCTATCCGCTCGTATCACCGAAGCGACACCTCTACTATCTCGAAGACATGCTGGGCGCGGGAGATCAGAAGAAGCTCGCGTATCTCTACTCGCGCCGCAACGTCGTGTACGACAACCTGCGCGACCTGGACAACGAGTTCCAGATGGGAAAGCTGTCCGCCGCCGACCACCAGCGCTTGCGCGACGGATTGATGGCGGAAGCCGGTGAGATCGTGCGCGAGATCGACGCGGCGCACGTGCGCCGCGAGGTCGAGGACGCCATCGAACGCGACGTACACTCGCGACGGAAGGTCACATGATTCGTTTCAACCGGCGCGGGTCCTGTCCGCCGCCAGCCCACTGCGCGCTGTGGCTCACGGCGATTGTGCTGTTCGTCACCGCGCCCGCCCACGCCTTCACGGTTCGCGGCAACGTGGTCAATGGCACCACCGGAGAAATACCGAAAAACGTGAAGGTGGTCGCCGTCAATCCGTCCGGCGGCATGCTGGAGGAGCGCGAGGTCGAAGCCAAGGACGGCCGCTTCGAAATCACGGGCCTCGACCCGCAGGCGCCCATCTATCTACTGCGCGTCGACTACGACGGAGTCCCCTACAATGAGACGGTTCGCGTCGACGGCACCGACCACGACGTCACCATCCATGTCTACGAATCGATGACGTCGTGGGACGGGATCAAAGTCACCGTGCCGCACCTCGCGGCGTCGCGGCAGGGGGACCACCTCAACATCGAACAGATGTTCGAGATTTCGAACGAGAGTTCACCACCGCGAACCGCGACCGGCGAGCAGGGATTCTTCCACTTGTTCCTTCCCGCCGAGATGGAGACGCTCACCGCGTGTTTCGTGACGTCCCTCGGCGTGCCCGTCGATCGCACGCCGACGCCCACCGACGAGCCCGGCGTTTACCGCATTGACTATCCGATTCGTCCCGGACGTACGAACATAGGCGTCTCGTACCAGGTGCCGTACGCGTCCGGCTCCTTCACGTTGACCACGAAGGTGCTGTACGACCTCGAGCACGTGTTCGTCTATGGCGTCAGCCCGGACCTAAAGATCACGAGCACGTCGCACACGCTGCAAGCCGGTGAACCCGTGCACGGCATGACGGTGTTCTCGATCCACCGTCCGCCCAAGAATACGGATCTGACCATCGCGTTCGAAGGCGGATCCAGCGAGCCTCCGGCCGTCGCTGGGGGCCAGGAAGTGTCGGTCGTCGCCAGCGAGGCGCATCGGGTCGCGCTGTACGCGATGTTCGCGTTGTTGCTCGCCCTGCTCGGCATGGTCGGCGCGACGCAGCGCAGCCCGAACCCGCTCGCGGATTCGAAGGTGCTGCGCACTCACTACGACCTCTTGGTCAAGCGCCTGGCCCGCTTGGACGACCTGCGCGCCGCCGAAGCGATCACGCCCGACGCGCACCGCGCGGCGCGCGAAGAACTCGCGACTCGCCTGGGCGCCCTCGCTATGCGGATGCGTACGATGGACGCGACGGGTCCGGCGGGCGGCGCAGCGCAGGAGGGCTCTCCCGGGGCCGTCGCCGCGACCCGCGCAGCACCCAAACACACGCAGGCATAATGAGTTCGTCGGCGCCTGCCCTCGCATGCGAACGACTCACCAAGCGCTACGGCCGCGTCGCCGCGCTCCGCTCGGTCGACGTCACCGTCGGCGCCGGCGAGTGCGTCGCGGTGTTCGGGCGTAACGGCGCGGGGAAGACGACTCTGCTCCAAGTCGCGGGCTCGCTGATTCGCTCGTTTGAAGGGGAGGTTCGCGTGTTTGGGGTCAACCGGCGCGACGCGGGCACCGAGACGCGCCGCGCGGTCGGCATCGTGCTGCACGAGACCTGCCTCTACGACGATCTCTCGGCCCTCGACAACCTCCGCTTCTTCGCCCGGCTGTACCGAGTCGCCGACCACGAGGCGCGCGCACGAGAATCGCTCGCGCGCTTCGACCTTGCCGACCGCGCGTCGACGGTCGTGCGCGCTCTCTCCCGCGGCATGAAGCAGCGCCTCGCAATCGCGCGCGCCTTGGTGCACCGCCCAAGACTCCTTTTAATGGACGAGCCCTTCACCGGCCTCGACGAACCCGCCAGCCAGTCCCTCGTCGCGACCCTGCGCGCGTTCGTCGGCGAAGGCGGCGCGATCGTGATGAGCACCCACGACGTCGAACGCGCGTTCGAGGCAGCGACGCGCGCCATCATTCTCGATCGCGGGTCGGTGACACTGGACCGCTCGGTTGTCGACATCGACGTGAAGGCGTTCCGTCACGCGTACTGGCACGTGCTGTTCACGGGAGCCTCGTCGTGCTGAAGACCGCCGGCGTCGTCCTGTGGAAGGACCTGCGCATCGAGCTGCGCACCAAAGATGCGGTGAGCGCGGCCCTCGTGTTCAGCATCCTGGTGCTCGTCATTTTCAACTTTGCGCTCGACGTGAACACGCCGGAAATGCGCCGGCTCGCCGCCGGCTTCTTCTGGGTGGCGTTCGCTTTCGCGGGGACGCTTTCGCTCAACCGGTCGTTCGCGCTGGAGAAGGAATCGGGCGCCGGCCGCGCGCTGGCCCTGGCCCCCGTCGATCCGGCCGGCATCTACGCCGGCAAGTGTCTCGCCAACGGCCTGTTTCTCTTCGCGACCCAGGTCATCGCGTTGCCGCTCTTCGTCGTGTTTTTCGACGTGACGATCGTCCGCGCGTGGGCCCTGGTGGTTTCGTTCGTGCTCGGATCGATCGCGTTCGCGGCGACGGGGACCCTCTTCTCGGCCATCGCGGCCAACACGCGCATGCGCGAGCTCTTGCTCCCGCTCCTGTTCCTCCCCGTGAGCGTTCCGGCGCTCATCGCCGCCGTCGAGACGACGTCCTTCGCGCTCGGCAACTCTGAGAGCGCTTCGTTTTGGTTCACGCTTTTGCTAGTGTACGACGTGGTTTTCGTCACCGCTTCACTGCTCGTGTTCGAGTACGTGCTGGAGGAATAGATGGGTCGCCGTCGCATGGGTTCTGCGATTCTCGACGTCACGCTCCTCATATCGATGGCGACCGCGATGGCGCTGATCTTTTTCTACGCCCCCATCGAAAGCAAGATGGGGATCGTGCAGAAGATCTTCTACGTCCACGTACCGCTGGCGTGGAACGCGTTCCTCGGCTTCGCCATCGTGTTTGTGGCCAGCTTTCGCTATCTCGCGACGCGCGACCCCAAGTGGGACGCGCGCGCGTTGTCAGCCGCGGAGGTCGGCGTGCTGTTCACCACCCTGGTCCTGATCACGGGACCCATTTGGGCCAAGCCGGTGTGGGGCATCTGGTGGACGTGGGACGCGCGCCTCACGCTCACCTTGGTGCTGTGGCTGATCTACATGGGCTATCTCATGCTGCGGCGATACGTCGAGTCGACCGAACGGCGCGCGGTGCTCGCGGCGATCGTCGGTATCACGGGTTTTATCGACGTGCCGCTGGTCTACTTCGCGATTCGGTGGTGGCGCACACAGCACCCGCAGCCCGTCATCGCGGGCGGCGAGGGCGCGGGGTTGGATCCCCGCATGGCGACCACCCTGTGGGTGTGCGTGGTCGCGTTCACGCTCTTGTTCTTCGCACTCTATCGCCGCCGCGTCGCACTCGAGAAATTGCGCGCCGAAGCCGATGCACTCCGTGACGACGCGGAAGCGGCGCGCGCGGAAGGAGCGAACATATGACGTGGTTGCTCGCGGCCTACGGCGTGGTAACACTCGCGGTGCTGCTGTACCGGATCCGACTGGTTCGATTACGGCGTGCGCTGGAGGCGGAAATCCATGCGCGGAAACACTGACTACGGGACTTGGTGAAGGAGGAAATCACTACGCTTCGTGCAATCGATGTGACGTTTTCTTAGTGATGACGGAGTGAATCCAAGCCGCGAAATGTTGTGAATCTTTCCTCATCCCCATGTTTCCGCTTGACATAAATTTGCAATCCTATTGCCAATTCTCATTGGCAGACTCTGCATCATAACATCTGAGGGGGACGGTTCGGTTGCGACAACTGCGAACGCCATTAGGTTTGGATTCGCGCTTTCCCCACTCGTCTGGTTTCTTTCTCTTAGTCATAAGCTTCTTCGCATCTCACGCGGCTGACGCGCAAACGCCGCGCACGCTATCACCAGTCTGGACGTTATCGATGCGCGACGGGGTCGCGCGCGTGACACGCAATGAGTTTGGCACATCAAGAATCGGGGACATGACTTTCCCATTGCCCGCGATTGCAGTGCGTGAGGCTCGTCCCGTCCCGGAGAATAGAAGAAAGATGCCATTCATTTCTATTCTGTCGGTTTCGAGTTCTGGTGAGATAAATACGAGCAAGCTTTCCTATGTGGAGGCTGGACGAGTTTCGACTAGCAGTTCTGGTGACATACCTGTGATCGTGGTCAGTGAAAACGTCGCGCCTGAGTTGGCGGTGTACGTTGTCCGATCGAACCCGCTTTCAATAGCGGGAATTGCCGTGTCTGACTTTCGAGGATGGCGCGCACTCGATGATGCCGGGGCGGGCGCGCTGTTTACGCCCAACGAAACTATCATCATCGGTCGCGACTCCCGCGTAGTTGTTAGGATTCCTTTTCCGGGTTACGAGGCCGCATTCGGGCGTGTTGGTAACGTGGGCATTGCCCTCGTTTCTCATTTGAAGGAGGGGACGTTCGAGCCTCGGGGCTTTGAGTCTTCCAGCTTGATTGCGTTTGACGCCCGGAGGGGAACGATCATCTATGAGTCTCCTATTCTTCCAGCGGGAAGAGGGTACAGTCAGCTTCATGTCAACCGTGACGGAACGTGGGCAATGGTGACCCAGCAGGGGGAAGATCCGGCTACGATCGAAACTGATTCAATCTGGTTGATCAACTTGGTTGATCACGTGGCAACAATGCTCGATGTCAACGACGGAGGACTGAGGCGCCACTCTGGCGACGATAGGTACATGGCCGTTGCGCAGCCGGGATTTGGAACCTTGCAGTATTACGACCTCGCGGTGCCTGAGAAGCCCGTACTCTTGTGGGAGTACCATTATGACGGTCTTTTCTCATCGATGGATGTTAACGGCACTGGATCTCTTGTCGCGGTGTCGGTTAGCAACGGTGTAATGGGAAGGCCCGAGGAACGGACGCTGTTGCTGGATCGAAGTGGCAGCGTTGTGGCAGAAGCGCCCAAAAATGCCGATAACAATTATGGTCTCATGTTCGCGGGGAAATTCTTGTTTGTTGGGTATCAAACGATGGAACGACCAGCTTACGTTTCCTACCAGTCCACGGATCGGGTTGATCTCTATCAACTGGACGAGGTCGATTAACAGTGATCCGTCCCTTCGAGTCGATTCTGCGGCAGGTCCTGTGGTCAAGCTTGCCTGCCGCCTTTCGTCCCCTTACAATAGGACCAGCGCCGGCCCCCACCTCCGGCTCGGGACGCTATGAAACCGAGCAAGCCTAACTCGCCCAAATCCCCTGCGAGCGAGCCGCAGCGAGAGACCCGGGTTCAAGAGGACCTCGCCTTGATCGAGATGGTTCTCGGCGGGTCGACCGCGCACTGGCACGCCTTCGTCGATCGCTACGCGGGGTTGATTTACAGCGTCATTCGCCGTCAACTCTTCGCCGAAGACGAAGACGACGTGCGCACCGTTTTCGCGGACGTCCTCGAATCCCTCTACCGCGGCAAGTTGGGTGAGTTTCGCGGGAGTTCCGAACTCTCCACTTGGCTCATTGTCGTATCGCGCGGCAAGGCTCTCGACCACCTGCGTCACATCCAAGGCCGCCGCAAGCACCCGCAGGGGTGGGACGACCTTTCGCCCCTCGAGCGCCAGGTGTTCAAGTTCCACTTCGTCGAAGGCCTCGGCTTCGACGCCGTGCTCCAGTCGCTTCGTTCCGCCGGCAGCCCCACCAACGCGGAGACGGTGGCGCACGCGGTGTTGAAGATCGAAGCCACCATCGACAAGCACTACCTGCGCCGCCTCGAGTCGGACGCCAAGGCCCCGGCGCTGGGCGTGGTTTCGGGGCGACTGCTCGACTATCTGAATCACATGGACATCGAACGCGGTCGCGCCGAAAGCGACCCCGACGAGAGCTTCACGCGCGACCGGATCGAAAAGATGGCGCTGCGCGTGCGCGAACTGCTGGAGGGGCTGTCCGACGACGAGCGTGAGATCGTTCGGCTTCGTTACGAGGAAGGCTGGACGGCGCAACGAATCGCCGAGGAGCGAGGGCTGTCGGGGCAGCGGAAAGTCTATACCATCCTGGACGGCGCCCTGCGCAAGCTGCGCCGCCTGATCGACCGCGAGGGGGGGGACTGATTCCCCCAAAATAAGCGCTGGAATCGAGGGGCGGGGTCCGTCTCTAGGAGGCGTCGATACCTCGCAGAATCGGCCCTTCGAGGAACCTATTATGACCGAGCTACACCTTACCGACGAACAACTTGCGGCCCTGGCCGACGATTCGATGTCGGAAACCGACCGCGCGCTCTTGATCGAGCATGTCCGCTCGTGCGGCACTTGCCACGAGACATTTCTCGACACCATTCGCTACCGCGCCATTGTCCTCGCCGACGCCTCCGTGTTCCGGGCACCGGATCACGCCATTCGCCTGGCCCGCTCCATTGCAAAGGCGGGTGTAAAAGCGGGCGTACGGGAGGGTCGGGACGTGGGCGCGCCTTCGCGCCGGCGCCAGTGGTTCTTCGCTCCGCCTGCTCTGGCGGGGTTCGCCGCCGCCGCCATCGCGCTGGCGGCGTTCGGGGTGTGGCAATCGGGCTTTCGGATGGGCGGCAACCGCTACGACTCCTATCTCTCGCCCCTTCGGCAGGCTGCGTTCAGCGCGTCGGTGGAAGGGTCGATCGTGCTGCCGGGGACCGAAGAAGCTGCCGCGATGACTTCGCCCCTGCACCGCAGCGGCTATGTCCCCGCGGACGAGACCATCGCCTCGGCCCTCTCGCAGCTCACGCGAGCCTATCGCGACGACGCGAATCCCGAGATTGCCCAATGGCTGATCAGCGGCTATCTCGCGACGGGTGAACTCGAGCAGGCGCGGCTGTTCGCCGAGGATGCCCGGCTTCGATTCTCCGAGGACGCTCGCTTCCTGGTCCTGGATGCCATCGTCGCGTATCGATCGGGCGAGCTCGAGCGCGCGGAGCGACTCCTCCAGACCGCTCTGGAAACCGAGCCGCAAAACGGTGCGGCACTCTTGAATCTCGCCTTGGTGCAGTACGAATCGGGCCGCGTGGACTCGGCCCGCCGGACCCTCGAATTGGTGCGTTCGCAGTTCGCAGGGTCGCCCCTCGAAGCCCGCGCGGAGACGTTAATCTCCGATCTTCTAAACGGTTAGTGACTTTCTTGGGCTTTAAGCCGGCGCCCGCGGAATTCTCCAGGGAATTTCCCGGGGTCCGTCCGACCCTTTCTCGCAGGATCGGGTGAGAAGCGGTTCCGAATCCGTCTAAAGGGGCGAGACGTAACGGAGTCGCCGCCCGGTCCAAATACTTCAGCCGTCCGGCGCTTCGTCTACGACGGACGACTCGTGAAAATCGAGACCCCACCCACCTCTCGAACTCGCGGCTAACATGGCGCGAGTTCCTCGTGTATAATCCACGTTCCGACCGGACAACCCACCGCTCGGATCGGGATGAACATCGGCACCCACGTCTACCTCATTCCCCTGACATTGGCTCTGGCCGCGCTCGTGATTCCTTCCGCGACGGCCCATTCCGCCGATTCCCCGGACGTGACCCTCGTTATCCATGGCGGCGCCGGCACCATCCTGCGCGAGAAAATGACCCCCGAGCGCGAGGCGGCGCTTCGGGCCGCACTTGGCGAAGCTCTCGTTGCGGGCCATCGGATCCTCAAGGACGGGGGTTCCAGCCTGGACGCGATCGAGGCCGCCATTTGTGTCCTGGAGGATTCTCCCCTCTTCAACGCCGGCCGCGGATCGGTGTTTACCAGCGAGGGGAAGATCGAAATGGACGCTTCGGTAATGGACGGCGCCACCCAAAAGGCGGGCGCGGTGGCGTCGGTGCAGGGTATCAAGAACCCGATTCGCGCCGCGCGCAAGGTAATGGAGCAAACGAGCCACGTGATGCTGGTGGGCGCGGGCGCAGAGAAGTTCGCGCGCGAACAGGGACTCCAGTTCGAGGACAGCGCGTACTTCTTCACGCAGCGGCGCTGGGACGAGCTGCAGGAGACGAAAGAGAAAGAGCGTGCGATGAAGAAGGAATACGGGTCGCTCGCGTTTCCGCATACGCACCTGGGGACGGTCGGCGCGGTGGCACTGGATCGGAGCGGCAACCTGGCCGCGGGCACGTCGACGGGCGGCCTCACCAACAAGCGCTGGGGGCGCGTCGGCGACTCGCCCATCATCGGCGCGGGGACCTATGCCGACAACGAAACGTGCGCGGTGTCGTGTACCGGTCGCGGCGAAGTCTTCATTCGCTGCGTCGCAGCGTATGAAGTATCGACGCTGATGCGCTACGAAGGTCTCTCGGTCGAACAAGCCGCGCAGCGCGTAGTGCAGGAAGAACTCGCGGTGCTGGGCGGCAAAGACACGGGAGGATTGATCGCGCTCGACCGCAAGGGCCGGTTCGCGATGGAGTGCAACACACCCGGCATGTATCGCGGCTTCATCAAATCGGACGGCGTTCCGCATACCTTCATCTACCGCGACGAGTAGAACGCGACGGGCAGGTTTTTCATGAGCATCCAATTGGTCATCGTCCCGCGCACCGACGACATCAGCGAGGTCAAATTGATCGGCCGGCTCGACATGCTGGCGATGAAGGAAGTCGACGTCCGCTTCCACGGAGAGACGGCGGCGCGCGAACGCTCCGCCATCGTCGATCTCTCCGAGCTCGAATTCATCACCTCGCTCGGTATCGGCATGTTGTTCGGCTGCGCCAAGTCGCTGCGGCGCCGGGGCCGGACCATGGTGCTATTGGGCAGCACCGGTTTCGTCGACACCACGCTCCGGACGGTGGGCGTGCACGAAGCGATTCCGTTCGCCGCCACGATGGAGGAAGCGCTCCGGTTGGTGCGCGACTCGCGGTCGTGAACGATGGCCATCTTGCGACTCACACTTTCGAACCGGCGGAATGAAATCCCTCGGGTCAACTTCGCGCTCGTCGAGTTTCTCGACGAAGAAGGTGTGCGGCCCGCCGCGATCAATCGGGTCAAGCTGGTGATCGAGGAGCTGGTGGTGAACGTGATCCAGCACGCGTTCGAGGACGAGGGGAAGCACACGATCCTGCTGGATGTCCGCACGGAGCCGAGCGGCGCGGTGATCGTGGTCGAGGACGACGGCAAGCCGTTCGATCCGCGCAGCGTTCCTGCGCCGGTCCTCGACGAATTGCTGGAGGCGGGCAAGAGCGGCGGCCTGGGTGTGACGATCATCCGGAAGATGACGCGCGAGCTGGAGTACCAACGCATCGACGGGAAGAATCGCGTGCGGGCATTCGTCGAATTCGGTGCGAAGCCGGTGGCAAACTAACGATTGGCAAACTAACGATTGGAAAGAGAAATGAGCTTATGAAGACACGACGCGTTGCTGTCACGATTTTTTTGGTGCTCGCACTCGCGTGGGCGTGCGAAGACGACACGGAGAATCCCTATGAAGGCGGAGATGTCACGCCTCCTGGGTCCGTTAGTGACCTCGCAGTCGACAGCGTCACAACGGCCACGATCACGCTGACGTGGACGGCTCCCGGCGACGACGGCAGCACGGGCCGCGCCACGTCGTATACGCTCAAGCGTTCGGGCGCCGCAATCGACGCGTCGAACTTTGCGGCGGCGACGACGGTGAGCGGCGTGCCGGCGCCTGCCACCGCGGGGACGGGGGAGTCGTTCACGGTCCCCGGTCTCGATTCCACACTGACGTACTACTTCGCGATCCGCGCCGTCGACGAGGCGGGCAACCAGGGGGCCGTATCGAACAACGCCAACTGGACGATCCATTTCAGCAAGGCGATTCCCTCCTACAAGGACAACACGCTCTACGAGGAACTCGGTCTTTGCATGACGTGTCCTGGCACCAACGGCGTATTGGACTCGCTGAGTAACGGCGCCGGCGAGTACGTGTTCGCCGGCAATAACAACATCGGTGACGCGCGTCGCGCGCTGTTGGCGTTCGCCATCGCGGACAGCCTCCCGTCGGCGGCAACCATCGACAGCGTGGTCTTGACCCTCAACATGTCGCGAGCGATCGGGGGCGCGGTATCGAATGCGCTGCACCGCGTACTGGCCGATTGGGGCGAAGGAAATTCGGATGCCAGCTGCTGCGCCCCCGAGGAAGGCACCGGTGGGCCCGCGACGGCGGGGGACGTGACTTGGTTGCAGCGCGTGTTCCGCACGACCGACTGGACGACGCCCGGCGGCGACTTCGCGGCCGCGCCCAGCGCCGCTCGCACCGTCGGCGGAGTTGGCGCGTATAGCTGGCGATCGGCGACAATGGCCGCCGACGTCCAGGGCTGGCTCGACTCGCCCGCGACCAACTTTGGCTGGATCGTGATCGGCGACGAATCGGCGAACACGACCGCGAAGCGCTACAACGCCCACGAGTCGGCCGCCACGCGTCCGATACTGACCGTCTATTACACCGTCCCCGCGCCGTAACGACGGCGCGGCCTCAAAACAAGACGCGCTTCTCGCTTCGTCGCGCGTCGCGTACTCTCTGCTCCATGCGCGCGCGTACGTTGTTGCTCCTCGCCGCCGGTGGGTTCGCGTTCGTTCCGATATCCGCACGCGCGCAAGCATCCGTCCGCCCCTTCGACCGCCTCGACGTCGGCCTCTACGGCGCGGCGACTTTCAGCGACGACCGGTTCGACTCGTATTGGGACGCCCACCCGGCCGGCGCGATCGACTTCGTCACTCCCTTCTACGTCGGGCGCGCGTCGCTGCTCATCCGCGTCGGCGTGGACGACGCCATCGCGGGGCAAGCGACCTCCGGCTTCACGTCCGTGTTCGGGGCGCTCGGTTGGCGCGTCGGCCGGTCGCTGGAGGAACACCTCCGCGCCGACGTCGGCCTCCACGTCGGGCTCACGGAATGGATCTTCGACTCCGAAGACGATTCGGCGGTTCGCTACGAGCTGGAGCTCGGCACCGAAGCGGGTGTTCGCCTCGCCTACGAGTTCGCGCATCGATGGCACGCGGTCGCGGAGGCGTCGTACCAACTCACGTTCACGTACGAGCGTATCGAGCAGGGGTACCTGTCGATCGGCCTCGCGCGTTCGTTCGGCGCGCCGGGCTGGATCCGGAGCGTGCTCGATTGACGCGCAGCACTCGCTTGGTCGCGGTGGTGCTCGCGGCACTCATGCCGACCGCGTGGGTGGACGATGCATCCGCGCGCCGCGTCACCATCACGCGCGAGCGCTTTGCTGCTGCCGGCGCCACGCGCCTTTCCGACGCGATGGTGCTCCTGGACGCGTGGGCGCCCGCGACCAGCGACGGCTACACGTGGATGCCGACGCCACGCGCGCTCGCGCTGCCACGTTCGACCGCGTGGTCGGTGGTGCTGAATGGACAACCGCTCGACGTCACGGTGTTCGACGCCGTCCACCTGGAGCTCGTCCCGGTTTCGATCGCCGAAGTCGATTCGATCGTCTTCGTGGACGACATCGACCATTCGTCGATCGGCGCCGCGTGGACGTCGGCCGGTGCGCGCATCGAAATCTACGCCGCGCGCGTGGCCCCCGGGTGGACCGTCGCCGCAACGACGAGCGCCGGCAATGAAATCGGGGACCCGGGTCCGTATCGCTACACCGCCTTGGCCACGCCCAACGTCGACGCCATCGGCGCGGACGCGTCGCTGTGGATCGCGCGCGGCGGCGGCGGTTGGTTCGTGTCATTGGCGGGCGCGATGATGCAAAGCCCCTTCACCGACCCCGCGATGCGCGAGTCCACCGTCGACGAGCTCGCCACGCTGAAGCCCGGTGCCACCGAGCCGTCCGCATCGCCTCCCGTATCGTGGGTCTACGACCCGACGTGGCCCGCGGTGCTGCGCACGTCGGCCAGCCTGCGCCTGGGTGTGCGAGCACTCGGCGGATGGCACGAAGGCATCGCAGCCATCGCCGACGCGCGGCGCTACTTCCATCAATCCGAACCGTTCGGCGGCGAAGTCCCTACCGACCAACGCACGCTGCTGGGAGGCGTCACCGGCTCGATCGCGGCCGGGCCGCGCACGAAAGTCGGTTACCGCGCGCTCGCCACCAGCAAGGACCTCGATGACCAGGACGACGCGCTCGCGTTCGAATACGATTGGTATGCACAACGGCTCGCGGGAGGAATCGAGGTGTCGCACCAACGCAGACGCGCGCGCGCGGTGGTTTTTGCGAACGTCGAGAACCAGAGCGTCGAAGCCGACGACGACACGCTCTCGGTGGACGAAGACACCTTCGTGCGCGTGGGGGCGCGTCTCGAGCGCGCATTCGGCCGGGGCAGCCGAGTGGGCGTCGAAGCCGCTACCACGTCGGACGGCGACGCCAATGCGTTGGTGGCCGCCGCGGGTTTGCACTGGGTGGCGCGCCCCGCGGACACGCTGTGGGTGCGGGTCGCGTTGCAGGAGCGCCTCTTCGCCGAGAACGACGACTTGTGGCTGTGGTCGGAGCGCGGGTACGACGTGCTCGCGAAGCAAGGAGTCTCGTATTCAATCGACGGCACCATCGACCGCACGCGCGTATCGTCCATCGACGCCGGGTGGTCGTCGGGGGGCATGCTGGGCGGCGTCGAAGTGAACGCCGGCCTGCGGCGCTTCGCCGACGCCTACGTCGCCACGCAATCGTTCACGTACGACGCCGCGACGTGTACGTTCGCCTCGCCGTCGACCGTCGTCACCGGGCAAACCGGACACGTGGGTGTGGTCGAGTTGAGGCTGTATCACGCGCTCGGCGCTCAGTCGGGCG
>Ga0105092_10000577_pt1 | contig 19226 bp, 13 predicted proteins | sample PPLLak2March2015_FD_87021 | JGI IMG/M metagenome (GOLD analysis project Ga0105092, IMG submission 87021) | Freshwater sediment microbial communities from Prairie Pothole Lake near Jamestown, North Dakota, USA - PPLs Lake P7 Core (1) Depth... | ecosystem: Environmental > Aquatic > Freshwater >... | reverse complement strand
GCACCGAGCTGAGTTAGCAGGGTCTTTCGATCCTTGAAGCTGGTGGAGTCAAAATTAATGGCGAACTTGGGATGAGCCGCACCGTCCATATCCGCGGCTGCAATCACCACCTCGCCCGCCTGTGCCGTGCTGCTGAGGATCACGGCGTCCTTTTTGGCCTTTCCCAGGATCGCGACATCCAGGGCGCTGTAGGGCGTGTCCGGATGCAGATGGCCGCCGATAATGGGCACATTGAACTTCTCGATTCCTTTTTTCATGCCGCGCAGGACCTTCTCCGCCACCTCTTGATCATCGACGGACAGGACATCCACCATTGCCACCGGCCAGCCGCCCATCGCCGCGATGTCGTGCACATTTACAAGCACCGAGCAGTAGCCGGACCACTCCGGGTCAGCTTCCATGAGCTTGGACCAGATGCCGTCCGCCGCCAGGAGCATTACCTCGTCACCGTCATCTATCACGGCTGCGTCCTCTCCGAAAGAGGCGATGATACGCTCGGATTCAATGGGAAAGAATTGGAGGAGACCTCCGATCTGCTTCTTTCGGGTGATTCCCGCAAACCCGTGAAGCTCGGCCACCAGAGACTGCAGATTCATTGATGATTATTTATGCCATCAACAAAAAAAGATGACGCCAAAGGCGAGGCGTGCCTTGCAAAAAAATCCGCATAGCGTAACGGGCTGGCGGCAAGTTTTTAATCTAGGAACACCATGTTACAGTTTGGCATTATTTTCTAACTCAGAATTCCAGTGGAAGAATGGCCTAAATTATCTTGTTAAGCTTCACTAGATATTGAAATGTTACTACTTACTAAATAATAATATTAAGTCAAATGGATCATCTATACCTAAAACAACATCATTAACCCAACCAATTCATTCGAAAAAAAGGGGTTGACTAATAATATATCGGATGAAGTTCATAAAAAACCACGTCAAGAGGCTTATTTTGGTGTTAATAAATGCATGGCTCGATTTCAGGAATACAGATTTGCTGCGATGGATCGATGTTATTGATCCGATGCCCTCGATCCATTGCTATTGATCCATTGCTATTGATCCGGTGCCATTAATTTAGTGCTATTGATCCGACATCCGATCCGATGCGGTTCGATCCGGTGTCTCGATTCAGTGCCATCGAGACATGCTATTTTATCCCTCAAGTCGACCGAGTCTTTCAAGAGCCTTTGAGAACATCAGAATGTAGAATTCAATTTATGAGGCGGGAAGATTAAGCAGATCTTGAGTCGAATGGTTTGGAGTTGGGAGTGCCGAGAAATTTGCGGAATAAGAATTTTAAACAGGGTCGTAGCCTTCTGATTCGTCTTGATCACGGCTCGGATATAATCGCAGAGATGACAGAGATCGCCGGGAATTTGGAGATCGCGACCGGCGTCTTTAGCGCCATCGGAGCCCTCAGCAGCGCCGAACTTGGCCATTACGATCAGGTCAAGCATGAATACGGCAAGATCCAGGTCGAAAAACCTGTGGAACTGGTCTCATTTTCCGGGAACATATCCGCCAGAGACGGCCAGCCGTTTGTGCATGCCCATGCCGTCCTGGCTGATCGGGATGGAAAGGTCCTGGGCGGCCACCTCATGAAGGGCTGCGTCTTTGCGGCAGAGGTTCATTTGCAGGAACTTTTAGGCCAGCCCCTGGTGCGAGTGCACGATCCGACGACCGGATTGAAGCTTTGGGGTGAAGAGTGAAGAATTCGGAGTACTTCGAGCTGCTGCAAAGCGGTCTGACGGATGCGATGACGGTCGCACAAGCGGCTCGCTCTCAGGGAAAGGACCCGACCACGGAAGTGGAGATACCGCTGGCCGTCGACCTGGCGGAGCGGGTCGAGAAGCTGATCGGCATTCCCGGCATTGCCGTTCGCATTCGAGAGCTGGAAGAGAAGGGATTGAGCCGAGAAGAGGCGGCCCTTGCCATCGGTCTCGACTTCGCGGAAGGGCGCTTGGGAGCGGGTGCCACCAAGATTGAATCCGTGGAAAACGCCATCCGCACATCCGTTGCTATTCTTACGGAAGGCGTGGTGGCAGCTCCCATCGAAGGCATCGCTCGCGTGGACCTGGGAAAGAACGATGACGGGACGGAATACCTCAAAGTTTACTACGCGGGTCCCATTCGGTCTGCAGGCGGCACGGCCCAGGCGCTCTCCGTTCTGGTGGCCGACTATGTGCGCCGCGCCGTGGGGATCGCACCCTGGAAGCCACGCCCGGAAGAGGTGGAGCGCTACGTGGAAGAGATCGGCGTCTACAAGCGCGTGGCCGGCCTCCAGTACTCGCCCTCGGACGACGAGATCAGAACCATTGTGCGTAACTGCCCCATCTGCATCGACGGCGAGCCGACCGAGGAAGAAGAGGTCTCGGGCTACCGCGATCTGCCCAGGATTGAGACCAACCGCGTGCGGGGCGGCATCGCCCTGGTCTCCGCAGAAGGAATCGCGCTCAAGCGCCCCAAGTTGAAGAAGCACGTCACGAAACTCGGCATCACCGGCTGGGAGTGGCTGGACTCGCTGGCCGCCGGCAAGAAAGACGGCGGCAGCGACACCACGCCCAAGTTCCTGCGCGACCTCATCGCCGGGAGGCCAGTCTTCTCTCATCCCTCCAGGCCGGGAGGCTTCCGGCTGCGCTATGGTCGAGCCAGGAACACCGGTCTTGCCGCGGCGGGCTTCAACCCGGCCAGCATGCTTCTACTGGGCGAGTTCATGGCTCCGGGAACGCAGGTCAAGGTGGAGCAGCCGGGAAAGGCCGCAGCCGTAGCTCCCGTCAGCTCCATCGAGGGCCCGACGGTTCGGCTCCTGAACGGCGACGTGGTCCGATTCGACCGCGCCGATGAGATCCTGGATTGGATGCCGATCACCTGCAAAGATCCGCGGACCATCAACATCGCCCTGAAGGCTCACATCTCCAAGATCATCGACCTGGGTGAGATTCTCATCAGCTACGGCGAGTTTCTGGAGAACAATAAGCCGCTAGCCACAGCATCCTACACCTTCGAGTGGTGGGCATGCGAACTGTTGAAGGCCGGCGGCGACCCGAAGGACTTGGAGAAGATCAGCGGCGAAGAGGCCATCGCGCTTTCTAAAAAATATAATGTACCGCTTCATCCTGCTCACACCAGTTTCTGGCATGACATTACGCCGGAGGAATTTGAAAGCCTGGCCTCGATCGTCTCCTCGGACGGAATTCTGGATTCGGGAAGGCTATTCCTCCCAATGGCCGCCAAGGATGTGCTGGAGACTCTCATGGTGCTGCACAAGGTCCGGGAAGGAAAGATCATAATCGAAGATCCCCTCCCGCTGCTGCTCTGCCTGGGCATAGAGGTAAAGGATGGGCAAGAGTGTAGCCTGAAGAAGATATGGGACAAGATGGAAGGATCGGCCCTTGAGGCTGCAAACAGGCTTTCCGGGATCACCGTGCGGGCGAGAGCGCCCACGCGCATTGGCGCGCGCATGGGCCGGCCCGAGAAGTCCGATAAAAGACTGATGCGGCCGCCGCCCCACGTTCTCTTCCCCACGGGCGACGAAGGCGGCAAATCAAGATCGATCATCGAAGCGGCCAAGCACGCCACAGGGAACGTCTCGGGAATGGTCAACGTAGAGATCGAGCGGCGCGTCTGCAGAAGCTGCAAAAAAGAGGGCTTTGCCTTCCGGTGCGCTTGCGGCGGCCTGACGGACAAGAAGAGGGTCTGCCCCAAGTGCAACATTCCGGCTCCCGAAAAGTGCCCCAAGTGCGGAGAGAAGACGACCGCAGTCTCCGCCATGAATATTGACATCCACAAACTCTACCATCAGGCGCTGGAGAACCTGGGCGAGCGCGAGCCCGATTCATTAAAGGGCGTCATGGGCCTCTCCTCTCGCGACAAAACTCCCGAGCCGATCGAGAAAGGAATTTTGCGCGCCAAGCACGGCATAAACATCTTCAAAGACGGCACGGTGAGGTACGACCTGACCGACCTGCCGCTCACTCATTTCCGACCGGATGAGATCGGCACCAGTCCGGAGAAGCTGCGAGAGCTTGGCTGCACTCACGACATGCACGGTGAGCCGCTGGAGAGACCGGACCAGGTCTGCGAGCTGCGGGTGCAGGACATAATTTTAGCCACGGATGCCGGAGTGTACATGGTCAAAGTGGCTCAATTTATAGACGAGCTTCTGGTCAAGTTCTACGGCCTGAAACCGTTTTACAATGCCGAAACTCCCGCCGACCTGATCGGCACACTGATGGTGGGTCTCGCGCCTCACACATCGGCAGGCGTTCTCTGCCGGCTCATCGGCTACAGCGGAGCGTCGGCTGGCTTCGGTCATCCCTTCTTCCATGCTGCCAAGCGCCGCAACTGCGACGGCGACGAGGACTGCGTCATGCTGCTCATGGACGCGCTCCTCAACTTCTCCATGTCCTACCTGCCGGAGAAGCGCGGCGGCAAGATGGATGCCTGCCTGGTCATGACCACCATCCTCAACCCGGCTGAGGTGGACAAGGAGGCGCACAACCTTGATCTGACCCACGTCTACCCTCTGGAGTTTTATGAGGCAACGCAAACGAATGCCAGCCCCAAAGATATGGAATCAAGGTTCGATCTGGTCTCCAAAAGGCTGGGCACCGATGCTCAGTACGAGGGCTTCGACTTCAGCCACGACACCGACAACATTGCCGCCGGGCCCAAGAACAGCGCCTACAAGACCCTGGAGACCATGATCGATAAGATGGATGCCCAGCTGGAGCTGGCGCGCATGATCCGGGCCGTGGACGAGCAGGATGTGGCGGAGCGCGTCATCAACTCTCACTTCCTGCCGGATCTGATCGGCAACCTGCACGCTTTCTCCAAGCAGAAGGTTAGGTGCGTTAAATGCGGGGCCAAGTTCAGACGCCCGCCCCTGAAAGAGAGCTGCCCCAAATGCGGCGGTCGGCTGATCCTGACGGTGCACGAGGGAAGCGTTCGCAAGTATCTGGAGGTCTCGATAAAAGTGGCCGAGGAGTACAACGTGAGCAGCTACACCAAGCAGCGGCTGCAGCTCCTGAAGATTGAGATAGAATCGCTCTTCAAGAACGACAAGGCCAAGCAGACGGGGCTGGCGGACTTCATGTGAGCGGCCTTTCAAAATCAGCGGATAGATCTTGATAAATCTTATCAGGAGTTCTCAGGAATACTATTTGACAAGAGCAATGCCCCAAGAATCCGATTATCATTCAAAGCCGCCGATACTGCTCAATGAATCCATATCTATAATTTAAATATCATTGCATATTAGATTACATCAGTCTTGAGGGATATTCGAGGGAGATAAATTATGATGAAGAGGCTGATCATTCTTTCACTACTGGCACTGATGCTGGTCGGTAGCAGCATGGGCCAGCTTGCCCAAATTCCGGCATCCAAGGACGTTTATATCGGTCTTGGGACGGAGAATCAACGGGTCTACAATCAGAGCAATCTTTTAATTTGCGCCGTCAATGTAACCGATATCAACGGCTCCAAGGTGAGCATATACCCCGGCGCTCCTCTGATCCAATTCGATATTTCAAACATTAATGTCACTGATGATGATATTGCGATCCTGGTGCTGAAGGCCGCTTCTATCAAGAAATCAGGCGGCGATTCGGCATTGGTTGCGCTCCTGTCCATCGGCTCGGAATGGGATGAAGAGTCCGACTACACCACGCTTCTGGTGAACATTCTTCCCGCCTGGAATGTCGTCAAGAAGAATGATCTGACGCAAATGGGCTCAGACAGCGATGGAGATCAGATTTTCGCTTTCGATGTTTCCAAGAAGCTTAGGGACGCCAAGGCTACAGGCAACAGCATGTCGTTCCTCCTGGAGGCCATCAGCAACAGCAGTTATGAGGCGGATTTCTTGTCCAGAGAAAGCGGCCAGGGGCCGTATCTGATCGTGATGCCCTACCCAGAATCAAAACTCGATTCAGCTCAGGCGACCGAGGAGACCGGCCAGGCTGTAAATCAGACCGCAGCGCTCCCGCGGGCGGTAGTGTCAGCCCTTGCAGCAATGCCAGCTACGACATCAGCCAAGTCGCCGGATTCAATGCCTGCATCAACAACAATTTCCAGCCTGACCTCGAATGTGATCGAAGAAGGCAGCGGGGCCCAGGAGGCAGCGGCTGTGGGCAGTCAGACCAATGAGCTCACCAATAAGACCGTGGAGCAAAGCATCAAATTGGATTCCAATCAACTGAATTCCAAACAAGAAACAAACAAGAAGCTCACAGCACCTTTTAAATTAGGGAATGCGTAACGATTTTACATTCATTAATTATCTATTTTTGCTTCGATATTTTTCGCTATCATAAGACCATGAGATACGCCCGAGAGGTACCATCTTTACCATTAAGACATCATCTTTATATCGTCAGAGTGGCAAATAGCTCCAATTGCAATTAATTAGGAGGGTTAAAGAAATGGTCTTTAGAAATTTGATCCTGGCGCTGCTCGCCCTGGGATTCCTTTCCATCTCCTGCGCCTCGGCTTTTGATGGCCAGGGATTCTATCAAGCACCTTATAATCCGGGATGGAGCATGTCCCAGCCCTGCTATCCCTGCCCGACGCCATCATACTACTGCAATTATCCTTGCCAGAATCCCTGTCAGTATCCCTGTCAGTATCCTTGCCAGTATCCTTGCCAGTATCCGTGCCAAAACCCATGCTACTGCAACTATCCATATCCAAACGGCCTCTGCTATTCGCCCTGGCCATACTAGAGTTGCGATCTGTCACAGTGCGCTAATGCACACCTGGCAGCCAGCAGTGCAAGATTTTGCAGCTTAGGGGCGGCGGAGTCTCGATTAGCTTTGCCTTTTTTGACAAAGGCAGAACACACAGCGATTTGGCTCAAACGTCTCTTTGCGGCGTGATGTCGCATCCGGTGCATGTCAAGCACATGGTCTCGGCCAAATCGGCTTGCAGGCCGTGCTCTTCCAAGACGGCTTTCGTCAATCTGGCAAGCTTGAGCAGCCTTTCGGCAGAGGGCCTTTGCACTTTTACCTCACTTTTTCTGAGAGGATGCGGCGATATCGGCCTCAAGTTCGGGATCACTCCGATCTTCGCCAACCTTGTCACGCCCTCGATCACGCATTCATCGCTCTCACCCAGGCCAAGGATGAAATTGGATGAGACCCTGTTCTTCCCAAAGATAGAGACGGCCTTCTCCAGGGACTTGAGCACATAATCGAGCGACAGACCGGGACAGTTTTTAGCAAAGATCTCCGGGTCCATTGTCTCCACATTGTACTTGATCTCGGTAGCACCCGCTTCCTTCAGCTCCTCGGATGAAGTGTCTGTCGGATAGACGGAAACGCCGATGGGCACACTGTAGCGCGCCCTCAATGTCTTTACCATCTCCACCGCTTTCCTGACCTCATCCTCCGGTGACTTCTCCACACCGCTGGTGAGTGATATGGCTCGGAGCTGGCCCGTGCGTTCAGCTTCTTCGACAAGCTGCAGGATCTTGTCCGGCACCTTCACTTCACCATCGAGCTTTGGAACCGGGCAGAACTTGCAATCGTAGACGCATTTGCCGCTCATGGTCAGGTAAGCCTGCTCGGGACAGTGGCTAAGAGCGCTCTCCAGTTTTCCGGTCACAATGGTTTTGCCGTCCTTGATCACGGCCACGTCGCTGCAGCAGCGGACCACTTTGAGGGGTGAATTCTTGTTAATGGACAGCCTCACCCTGTGGCCGCCCGATTTTATGAAAAACGATTCGAGCCCGGCTCCGGGACCCGCGCTGGGGATGGTCGTTCTCGTGATCTCTCGCAGCAGCTCTTCGTCGATGTTCGCGCTGCCTATGCTCACCAGCAGCGCCTTGATCTCGGCGTTCATCTCCATGTGTATTGCCTCAAAATAGATTTACCGGATCGCGGGATTATGTGCAGCAAGTTTTGCCTCCGGGCTACGCATCACAGCATTAATTTTCGATTTACAATTGTGAATATTGGCATTGAAGGCATGTTTGATATTTAAAAAGTAGGAATGCGGCAAACTAAAAATGCGCCGGAAGATTCATATTTACATATAATTTATATAGCGGAAAGCTGCGAAGGCGGCGGCTTGATTGTAATCCGTTTGCAAAATAAATTCAAATTTCATCCTCAGTGGCAGCCAAGCGTTCCCACCATCTGCATCACAGCCGCTCTGCTGAACGCTGCAATCAATTCCGTCGTCGGCGGCTCAATCAGCGGCTCAGCGATTTTGCCGTCCTTGATCAGTCCTGCTTTGACGGCAAACTCGAACACATATCGATAGTACATGCGCGTGGATGCGGTCTCTCCTTTGGCTTCGATGTAGCAAGTCGTCTCTGCATCGCCGGGCTTTTGCCCTTCGGCAATGGGCTTGATGCAGCGCTCATGAAAGATCTTCAGGGCTTCCGTGAAGTTGGAAGCATTTGATACGTCTTTTTCATTCAATCCGACCACAGTGAACATGAACAACACCTCGTTTTCGGCTCCTCGCCTATTTTGTCTTCAATTATCCAGGTTCGGCTGAATAGATTGCGGTTTCAAAAATGCAAAACATTTTTGTCGATCAGAATAAACTTAAATCTAAAAAATAATAATAATAATTAAAATTGCCGGATCAGAGTCCGGCTCTCTCCACAATCACATCGGCGACCTGTTTGGCGCTCTTAAACGGAAAATCGCCAGCCAACAAGACCTTCCCGGCATCGCCTGCAGTCAGTTCGATGTCTCCAGCTTTGCACTTCGTCGCGGCACCATTGGGCATTGCAGCCAGCAGAGCCTCTGGAGTCGCTATTGGGAATTTGGCATTCTTCAGCGCACCCTCAATCTGGGCATGGATCTCATCTTTTATGCTCATATTATTTCACCAATTCTAGAATGGTTGGTTATGAATTTATACTTTAGCGTCATGAAAATATACCCAGTATAGTTCAATGCATTTAAGTAACCTTTAAATGCAAAATAGAAACCTTTTTACACTTTGCGGTTCCGGCTGTTACTATGAAGACCGATCCGCCCTCCGATCTGCAAAGCGAGGTCGCAGCCATCAAATCGAAACTCGACGATATGCACGAGGATATGCTGCGATTCATGGAGCGCTCCAATCAGCAGCATTTGGCATCTATCATTGGGGAATGCAGGAGCAGCTTTTCCGGCGCGCTGCTCGGATACGCCGCGGATGAGATCGAGACAGGGCTAGAGAGCCGGATGGTGCGCGACTGTCAGATGAAAGAGACCTGCAAAGCTTTGTTCTCCGATCTCCTCAAGAATAACCTCGGCCAGATAAAAACCGGCGAGGTCTCCGAGGAAAAGGTCCGCGCCGCCAGGGCGAAGATGGAACAAATGCGATCTCGGGCACAATACGATCAGTGCAAAAATTGCTTCTCCGAGGCGGCCAGGCTCTTCGACAAGCAGCTCGACCTCATGCGCTCCTTGCGGATTTATCGCGATCATGATGGCGCGAAAAGTGCGGATGCCCTGAAGGATCTGCCCGAAGAGAGCGTCGTCGGCGCGATCCTGGAGCCCCTGAGCAACAAGCAGAGGCTGCAAATTATGAAGGCCCTCGCGGCTGAGACGAAGACCTTTTCCGCGCTCTCCCATCTCACGAGCCTGCGGGGCGGCAATCTGCTCTTTCACCTGCAAAAGCTGATGGAGAACGGGATGATCCTGCAGAGGCATGAGCGAGGAGATTACATGATTACGGAGAAGGGATTTCGGGTGCTGCGAGGGGTGGCGGAGCTGTATGCGGATCTGGCTGAGGGTGGGGCCGAGGGAGGAATGGAAAAGTTGAAAAAAGCGGAGCCTGTGATGAACGTTTAGTAATTGCCTTTGAAATGCAGGATGATTCAAGACAAAAAAGATTGCATTCAGGTCTGGGCTACAAGTCCCCGAATCAGTTTGAAATGGAGACTGTCTTAAATACTATTGCTCAACCTGTCTACTATCAGGGTAACAGTCCACTTCGAATCCTAAAATTCCGCAAGATATATATCCGATTGAAAAGGACCATAACGATAGGTGATCTCATGGCCGATCTATTATCAAATAACGAAAACAAAATACCGTATGGAAAGCCACTACTTACTGCATACGGCTCAGTGAATGTAATCACACGTGGCGATGCTGAAACTACACCATCAGACGACTTAAGCGGCTTAGGAGATCCATCACACGTATAGTGTATATATAAAAGGATATTTAATTTGAATCTGTATTTCGCGTATGGTCTTGGTATTTGCTCTGAGTTTAGCCTCCCGGAATTATCCGCTGGGAAGGAGAAAAAGGATATTGAGATCAAGCAAGGAAAATTAGATAATTTTTTAAGATCAATAGCAAGAAGCGACGGATGTCTCTATGCAACCGATTCAGAGGTTTATCATTATTATGCAGATGTAGGCTCCTTTTTCGTTCGTCAAGGTCAAGAGATAATCGTTGATCCAGCACCAAACGCGGATGAGCGACTCCTGCGCCTCTACTTGCTGGGAAGAATTTTTGGAGCACTGCTTCATCAGCGCGGGCTGTTGATATTGCATGGGAGTGCCGTAGCAGTTGATGGAGAAGCTGTGGCGTTTCTTGGCAATTCCGGTTCAGGCAAGTCAACTGCGGCCGCGTCACTAATCATAAAAGGATACACAATGGTGGCAGACGATCTTGTGGCCATTGATGCATCCGGTGCTAGGCCTATTGTTCATCCTGCCTTCCCGCAGCTCAAACTCTGGCCGGACTCTGCAGAGTCTCTTGGATATAATATTGATACAATGCCACGCATCAGCCCGAAGAAGACCAAGCGAGCTGCTAATCTCGATTCAGAATTTTTACCAGATGCTTTGCCTTTAAGACGTATCTACATACTGGAGAAAGGTGAGCCCACCGAGATACTTCTATTAGGTCGGAAGGATTCAATGATAGAGCTGGTGCGTTACAGCTATGCGAAAAGATCGCTTGCTGCCGGAGCAAATCGGTCAACTCATTTCTTGAATTGTGCAAAAGTCGCTAGTAGCGTTCCTGTCTGCAGATTGATCAGACCTTGGGATCTCAGCTCATTTGGTATATTGGCAAGCAAAGTCGAGGAAGACATCGAGCGCGAATAGGTTTATAGCAGCCCGAAAACCGACTGGCGTAACAATCCTCCGAGAAATATAGCATTGACTCTTGCGGTTCAATCAAATCAAAAACTCCAGTCTTGGACTCAAGCGTTTTGAAAAAGAGTGGAAAAGGCCTTTCCGAAGATGAGCCTTTTCGCGACTGTTTAATATCCGAATGTCTGGGGCAGCGTGTTGTCATGGATGTTGTAGTTCTTACCGTTTATGCTTGCGGCATTCCCATTATTGTAGATGGCTCCGCCACGAATGCTCGCAGTATTATAGGCCACATTATTTGTCGTTGCAGTTAAAAGTGCAGTAAGTTTGCTGCCCGTGCCATAGTTGAATATGGCACCGCCATACATATCTGCGCTGTTTCCCAATATCGCACTGGTTTTCGTGATGCCAAACGTGTTGCCACTGAGTATGGCTTCGGTCCCGGTTTTGCCCGTTGGCGCCCGATTGTATAGTGCGCCTCCGCTCTCAGTTGCATGGTTGCCGGCAAGGTAGTTATTGGATATTGTGGCTATGCCATAATTGCATATGCCCCCACCTCTTGCCGCGTTGTTGCTGTAGATCTCGTTGTCGCTGATCGTGATCCGTCCTAATGGACCCTGATTTGAGATAGCTCCGCCTTCCAGCGTTGTCAAGCCTGTTGGCAATCTCCCGGTATTCCCGTTGGATTGCAATAAGCTGTTTTTAACTTCGCTATTCCCGGATGTATCAGCATTGAAGATGCCCGCGCCGAATACGGCGTCATTATTTTGGATGGTGCTGTCAGTCAAATGCATCACACCTGCGCTATATATGGCACCTCCTTGGCTATTTACCGCATTGGCTGTGTTATATTCGAACATCGTCCCGGATATGGTGGGAATTGTTCCGAAGTTGGCCAATCCACCCGCAGAGCCTGCCGTATTATAACTGATTGTACCGCCTGTGACAGACAGAGTGCCTCCTACTTCGTTATCGATACCACCGCCTACGCGCGCTTCGTTTCCTTTGCCGGATTCACCTACAGTAACGTCCGTCAATGTAGCTGTGCCCTTGTTGTAGATGGCACCACCCCTTCCACCCGTAGAGCCTGTGCCTGTTGTGGAAGCATGGTTGCTATAGAGTTCGGCATTGGTCATAGTGATTGATCCCAGGTTGTATATGCCGCCACCGTGGAAGGCAGTGTTATCATGGATCGTGCTAGTTCCTAATATCGCGGTCAATGATCCCGTTGCATCATTGTAGATGCCTCCACCAAAGCCGTTGGACGACACAGAATTGTGGTCGATTTCAACGCCATCCAATGTTGCAGTTCCCTTGTTGTAAATAGCGCCGCCTGTGGCTCCCAAGTTATTCGTTAATCGGCAATTTGTCAGGACCATCGTGCCCTGATTGGTGATGGCTCCACCATAAGAAGGCGCTAGTCCTTTCTGGATAACCAGATTATTGATAGTTGCATGTACTCCGGTATCAATGAAGAACAGAGGATTCAGATTCATTCCATCGACAACCGGGCGGTTAGTTGTAGATGATCCGGAAATCGTCAGATCCTTATTGATGGTGATGGTCTGCTCCCTGTACAATCCCGGATCGACAATTAATGAATCTCCACTCTTGGCTGTGGTGACTACATCCCGGATCAAGCTTCCATGGTTTGATAGGATGGGTGCATAGTTGAAAGACGATCCGGAGGCAGCATTCAGGGTCACTTTTAATGTGCCTTCAGAAGCGCCAATATCTTCGCTCTCCTCTATCTTTACGCTAGAACCTGTTCCAATTACCTGATCCTTCGCCTGGAACAGGTTTATTGAAGAAACTGCAGATGGGAGTGCTATAGCTTGTGTAACGATACTATGCCCTGTCGATCCTGAGACCGTCGTCTTGACATCATAGAACTGCGTTACACCTTCAATAGTGGCATACGAACTGCCCTCTGAGACCACGGATGCTCCGCTAGCAGTTCCGCTCTGCTCAGCATACGCTTGGCGTCTACCGGAATCAACCGAAGCTATTGCCTTTTGGTAGAAAGCATTGGTAATCGCATTATCTGGACTTGAGAACGTGCCAGAGATGGATCCTGCGCCACCTGAATCAGTTATATCCATGCTGACCTTGGCATAGCGGTCTTGCGTGGCAACATTAGCATCTGGCCAGGCCTGAGCATAAGCATGCAGCTCGGAGATGCCACTGGCCCAGATCCATTGCTCTGCCGCTACATCAGACACGCTGCCCATTGTATAAGTTGTAGGATCTCCAATAACACCTATGTTATTTACGGGCGACACGAGGCTATAGCCTGTCCCAGATATTTTGGCCTGCCACAGGTAGCTTGCGGCGGTTATTTCTGCATGGACCAAGGCTTTCTTGCCACTTGAATCTTGGATCCAGTAGGTGGGGTCCAGGGTTCCTGATCCGCATACTGACGGCGTTGTCACGCCATTGTTTAGAGTAATCTTCCCTTCAACGCTTCCATCCAATGGTGCACGGATGGGGAGCGTCACACCGCTGCTCATTCCATTACCATTGCTAGAAGTGCTGGCTGATATTTCAATGCCACTTGCAACCGATGCCAATAAGATAAGAACTAGTAGCAAGGCCAGCATCCCGCCATGCTCGATTTTTTTCATTAATTCCCTCCTTAATTTTCGCTAGGATTTTAGGAAATCATCTAATACGTTCATCAGCGATTTCTCCAGAATCATCTCTAATATCCTTAGCGGTATAATAGTTTTCATTCATATAAAGCTATCTTGAACAGAAGTATGAAAATAATCTGGTCCATGGCGACATTTTATGGCTTGCAAATTTTTAAAATTTTAAACCCATTCAATTCTATTGTCCATATATATCAGTTTTTTCACGCAGAATGTGCATTATATATGCATTGAGGGACCTTTATCCAAATCCAAAGAGAAATGATGGAGATGGATTTGAAAAGCATGCTTATGGGAGCAAATTTTTAGTACAGTCTTTAGCAATACAATCGTTGTGAGCGCTAAACATATATCCACGGGAGATTCGGCCATAGTATCACAAGGGTTGGCAATGGTTTTAGATTTATCACATACACGTAGGGCTCCACATAAATCTCGAAACGATCCGTAACTCGGGGTAGCCTATCGATAATGAGTTGTTGGACATGAAAACCGCAACAATAGACATCGTCTGACTAGATGTGCTTATGAGGAGGCAATCCGATGCAATCAACTCATCGTTTGACCGTAATTCAGGCTAAAGAGGATCGATCAACTCAATGAAGGTGGACTACCTGAAATTTATAGTTTGATTTAATCAGATAATGTTATGAATCTCCTAAAAAGTTGGAGCGTACAGTACGATTATTGAATAGACATCTGATTATTGAATTGACATATGATGGAAATGGATTTTAAAAGAACATATTCAAAGGAAATTTTAATATAGTCTGAAGCAATGCATTCGCAGAAAGCGCATGATATATATCTGTTTGGAACTGTAAGCTCTGCAATGATACGGTTGACCTTGATTGTCACATTTGCTATTCTGGCATCAATTGTATTTGTCCAGGGATTAAACAACAATGGTCTTGCACTAGATAATCAGAAAAAAAATACAGTTAACCTAAGTGCCAATCAATTATATAATGAATCACAGGTAAACAGGGATATAAAAAATGCCACGAAATATAATTATTATGGCAATCTCCGTGTAAAGCACAAATATATTAATAGCTCTTTAAATTATTACAATCGCTCCATCAAATTCGATCCCCTCTTCCTCGCCCCTTGGAACAACAAAGCCGTGGCCCTCATCAATCTCGGCAGATATCGCGAAGCCCTCAATTGCTACGACCGCGCCCTTGCGATAGACCCGGAAAACGCAATCGTCTGGAGCAATAAAGCGGACCTCCTGCGCAGGATGCATAACCGCACTGATGCCCTCGCCTGTCTCAACAAGTCCCTTGCAATCGCGCCCAACGGCGCGGCAGCCTGGAACACCAGAGGTGTGATCCTAGGGGACATGGGCAGGAACGCAGAGGCATTGGACTGCTTCAACCGATCGTTGGGGTCCGATCTGTACCTTGTCGCGGCCTGGAACAATAAGGGTGTAACCCTGGCCGGAATGGGAAATTATGACGATGCCCTCAGCTGCTTTACCAATGCCGCCACCATCAACCATAATAGCACTTTGGCATGGCTCAACGGTGGCCTTGCCCTGAAGGCGACTGGGCAAGAGGAAAAGTCCGAGCGAGCGTTCGCGACGGCAAGAGAGCAAGGATTCAACGGTACTTTTTCGGACTACCGAATGCAGTCGGAGCCTGTGCTGATCGAGGACTCTGCGAAAGATGCCCCCGGATTTGAGGCTGCATTCGCGACGGTGGGCCTGTTCGCGACGTGTTGGATGGCGCTGCGGAGAAAAAGAAATGCACTTCAATAAAATTATGCTGTGGTCCACCAAAATCGATTTCATTTGGCAATCAGTGACTAAGATGATCGATTCCATTTGGCAGTCTATTTAATGGGCCCATTAAACGGCTTGATAAAGCCACAACAACTGCCAATAAAAGTTCAAATAAAAGTGCAAGAGCCTGAGCCTTCCGGCATCCTCTTATCATCGCCATCAATTCAGATGGAGATAAACCCAGGCATCATAAGCTCATGTGTGCTTTCAATAGTTAAAAACATTTTGGAATGTCAATTAAGAAATTCTTTTAAGTATGATTTTTGTGTATAATGAGATTCTTATATGATTTAGATTCTCTAATATCAAAAGAGCCGTCTCTAAAGCAGCTCGATGACCGCTCTTTCCGGCACATTGAGGATGCGAGCAGTAATCTCGATGAACATCTTCTCCTGCTGAAACCTATCCATGCCGAATTTATCTTCGAGAGATAGCCTTTCCATCTCCAGTGCAATCAGCCTTATTTGAACTTGCGCAATCTTGTGACGCTTGCCGAGTTCAGCGATAACATTCATAAAAAAGCCTAAACCTCTTGGCCTTTCAGATGACAAATTTTTGATAAGACCGCATTCTATGCAATAAGGATGAGGCTTAAGCCCTCGATCTCGACCTTCGTAATAATAAGGAAGCCATACCTTCTCTTTGCTACCTGAGATCTTATGCTCGCAGCCGGACATGCTCTCTTCCTCACCTTTTGTAGTAAATGCGGTTCCATAGTGACCATAAAAGCCTTTTGCCGAAAAGTTGGATTATCTCGTTCTTCGCGCAGAGGATCGATGGCCAAATGCAGCGAATCTTATCAAAGATACTCTGGCCGATTATTAATTAATTAAATGGGCATATTATTGATAATCTCATAAGCATCAAACATGAATATAATATGTTTTTATTATTGCTAAATTCAAAGCTTTTTTAGGAGTGTTCAGTATGTTAATGCGCGATGGCAGCGTATCCCCGGCGAATACTATGGTCGTGTTCATGGACCCTGAAAAGCTAAACGCTGAGTGCCAGACTTCTGCCTATTTTTCCCGTTAAATTGCTTAGAAATCATCCTTTCCCGTGATTACGGAATGGAGAGCATATCGATTTGCATACTAAGCATGGCCAGACGGTCCGACTTGCAGCAATAACAAGATTAAACATGAAAAACAGATTATGAAAAACCGTAATGATAGAAACGAGATTCCATTGCCGCTATCCACAGATATATGTGTTACCTGTGAATATGCAGGTATTGGATGTGCCGGGGTGACTGACCGGTTAAGTGCGCGGCTGCAGACCGCGAGAATTGGGTTCGACTCCCAACCCCGGCCTTATGTTGATCAATAGCACGTTGAGCGGCAAAAAGGAGCTGCTCCTGCCTATTCATAACAACCGTGTTAATCTCTTTGTATGCGGCCCTACCGTTTACGACAATTCCCATATCGGTCATGCCAGAACCTATATTGTCTTCGATGTTGTGGCCCGCTATCTCAAGCATAAGGGCTATAGCGTTTTTTACCTGCAAAACGTTACCGACGTAGACGACAAGATCATCCAGAGGGCGACGGAAACGGATGCCTCGCCCCGCCTGCTGGCGCGAAAGTTTGAGCAAAAGTATCTGGAAGATATGCAGGCCCTCGGCGTCACCAACGTCAGCTATTATGCCCGCGCCTCGGAGCACATTCCTGAGATCATCAACCAGATTGAGAGGCTGATTGAAAAGGGCTATGCCTACGAGACCGAGACGGGCGTCTACTTTGACGAATCCCGTTTCCATGATTTTGGAAAGCTATCCCACCAGAGCGTCGAGGATCTGGAGAAGCACAGGATTGAGCCCGACCCGACCAAGAGAAATCCGGGCGACTTTTCTTTGTGGAAGAAACGGCAAGACGGGCCGGAGGTAACCTGGGACTCGCCCTGGGGAAAGGGCAGGCCGGGATGGCATATCGAAGATACCGCCATCACTGAGAACTACTTCGGGGCGCAGTACGATATTCACGGCGGTGCAATGGATCTCATCTTTCCCCATCACGAGGCCGAGATCGCCCAGATGGAGGCGACATCAGGCAAAAAGCCGCTGGTGCGGTTTTGGATGCATACCGGCTTTTTGAATGTCAACGGAGAGAAAATGTCGAAGTCGCTCGGCAACTTCACCACCATCCGAGACATGCTGAAAAAGTTCGATGCCGATTCATTCAGGTTCTTTGTGCTGTCGTCCCACTACAGAAGCCCCATCGACTTTTCCGAGGACGCGCTGGATCAGTCCAAAAAGAGCCTGGAGCGCATTCGTCAGGCGGCAAAGCTCATTGAGGCAGAGATAGAAGGTTCCCCGTCGACGGCTGACGTGGCATCTTCAGAAAAAGAGGCAAATGATCCCAGTATTCTCGAAGCAAGGGCCAGGTTCTTGGATTCGATGGAGAACGATTTCAATACGCCTTATGCATTAAGAGCAGTCTTCGAGATGGTGAGAGATATAAATCGCCGCCTTAACGAAAAATCCATTTCAAGAAACGCTCTCATCGATGCGAGAAATCTGCTCGACGAGTTCGGACAAATACTTGGGATCGGCTTTTCTCCAGCCACGGGCTCGCGGGCGGAGAATTCCGAGGACAAGACCGGAAAACTGATCGAACTCCTTATAGACATGAGACAGAAGCTGCGCGAGAAGAAGGATTGGGCTCTGGCGGATGAGATTCGCAACCGATTGACCGAGCAGGGCATTGTCTTGGAAGACGCCAAGACCGGCGGCGGGAAATATTCGATCAGGTGACAGCTCTGAATAAGCGCAATTGTTATCATTTTTTGCATCAATTTTTATATTATTTTTAATTATCAATATACATTTTAACCTGATATGATTATATTAACAGAATATATAAAAAAATCTAAAAAAAAAACACACACACACATTAAAAAGTGGAATTGGCCTGCCCCCCCTAAAGCGGGCCGTAGTATTTGCTGACTATGTCCACCACAAGCGTCAGCCCTCCTATATACCTGGCATAATTGCGGTCAAGGATAGGCCGATCAAAGGACGGAAAGGATATGGTTACATGTATTACTGCACCAAATTCTGATGCTATCGGATTTTCCCGCGAGCCGGCCAGCAGGACCAGGGAGTTTCCGCGCGTGAGAAATTCTCAAATCCTGTGCGAATCCTCCTCAAAGGTCACTTCCGGCTTGACGATGCACTTCACATTTCTGTCAGCTCTTGCATAATTCTTTTTATTGTGTCCTATTATTATAAACTGTATTTTAATAATTGAACACAAGAGAGGACTAATAAAGATAATTACAAATAAATTAAAAATCATACGGTCTTGCCAACAGAACAATCATAATTTATTTAATTTCAAATAATTGAATTCATTTATTGATCCTGGCCCTTGTGACGGCAAAGATCCAAATAGATCAATCGGCCCGGATGGAAAGATTATGGCCCTAAGTCCATGATAGATAGAAAGCTAAGCAAGCCTGTGCCGCAGGGCAAGAAGCCGCATGAAGAATAGACAGACCAATCGGGAAGTATATCTCTTAAAGGTTTTTTTAATTAAAATTATTTTGCGGAAGATCTCGTTAGATAAGGAATCATTCTTAAATGGCGTCATATGCTTGAATTTTCGGTTCCAAGCCTATAGATCTCGAACTTAAAGATTTACTGCAAGCTGAATCAGAAAGTCGATAAACGATGGAGGGGATATAATCACTTTGGTATCATTTTTATTTTTTATTGTAAGTAAAAATTAAAAACGCAT
>Ga0105092_10000576_pt1 | contig 19232 bp, 20 predicted proteins | sample PPLLak2March2015_FD_87021 | JGI IMG/M metagenome (GOLD analysis project Ga0105092, IMG submission 87021) | Freshwater sediment microbial communities from Prairie Pothole Lake near Jamestown, North Dakota, USA - PPLs Lake P7 Core (1) Depth... | ecosystem: Environmental > Aquatic > Freshwater >... | reverse complement strand
GCCCCAGTGGTTGATGTTTGACGAAACCATGTTCATGAGGGCGACCGGCGCCCGGGTGATGCGCTTGGCCCACAGGAAGGCCGAGATCTTCTCCGGAAACTCCGAGATGAACGGAGCCACCCACTGGATGAAGACGAACTGCGAGATCCCGAGGCTGACCGCCACCGAGAGCATCGAGTTCAGAAAGGGCTCCGCGACGATGAAAATGATCGCTCCCCCCGCGGCGAAGAGGCCGAGGACCGCGGCACCGCGCTTCCAGCCCGAGAACGAGAGCGCCCAGCGCGAGACCGCCGGAATCTCCTCATCCTCCTCCTCCATCTCTTCGCGGGGAGGCAGCCGCAGGAGCACGATCAGGTACACGACGTAGGTCGCCGTCAGGACGGCGGCGTCCACGAGCGACAGGTTGCCCTTGGCCCAGACGAGCACGAAGTACCCGAGGGGCGGCAGCAGGCCCAGGACCTCGACGGCGTGGTCGTCGTGGAGGTGGATCGCACCCAGGGGCTTGCCGCGCCGGCGGCGCGAGGACCACGCGGCGACGGCGTAGATCATGGGCCAGCCGAACCCCGTCAGCAGCCGAAGGCTGCCGGTGAAGTTCGCGATGGCGAGGTGCACCATGTCGGGGTCCTTGCCGGCCTTCCACGCGATCACGGCCTCGACGGCGAACTCGGGCATCGTTTGGATGAGCGCGAGGATCGCCAGGGCGAGGCCCTGGGAGATCAGGAACTCGGCCGCCTCCGCGCCCCAGGCCACGACGAAGGCGGCGCCGATCATCGAGGGGAACGTCCAGAGCGCCGACCACGCGGACGCGGGAGGGGCGTTTTCCGAGACGATCGCGAGCAGCCGCTCGCTGCGAAGCCACTTCATGGCGCGCGGTTATAGCATGGCCGCGTGCCGGCCATCGCGTCGCCCACGAACCCGTTCGTCCGCGACATCGCCCGCCGCCTGGAGGAACGGCCCCAACTCCTGCTCGAGGGCGAGAAGGTGATCCTCGACGCGGTCGCCGCAGGCATCCCTCTCGAGCATGTTCTGCACGACGAGAGCGTGCGACCCGGCCGCCTCGCCGCGCTCACCGCCGCCCATCCGCGGCTCGTCTCGCGGGCGGTGCTCGAACGTCTGGCCGACTCGCGCACTCCTCAGCATCTGCTGGCGGTCGCTCGGCGGCGCGACGTTCCGGTCGCCGAGGTCCTGGCGCGTGAGGGGCCGATCGTCTTCGCCTTCGGCGTTCAGGATCCCGGCAACCTCGGAGCCATCGTCCGCGTCGTCGAGGCGGCCGGCGGCGCGGGAGTCATCGCGGCCCCGGGGACCGCCGACTTCTTCCACCCGCGCGCGGTGCGAGGCAGCGCAGGTAGCGTGCTGCGACTACCGGTCTCGGGCCGCGTGTCGTTCGAGCCGTTCGCCGCCGACGCCCGGGCGGCGGGACGGCCGCTCTGTGGAGCGACCGCGGTGGGCGGAGAGAACGCCTTCGAGGCTCCGCTCGACCCGCGCTCGGTCCTCGTCATCGGCGCCGAGGGCACGGGTCTGCCTGCGGGCGCCTACCGCTATCTGGACCGCAAGCTCACGATCCCGATGCGGGATCCCGTGGATTCTTTGAACGCGGCGGTCGCCACGGCGCTCCTGCTTTACTCGCCGGCGCTCCGCCGCCCTTAGGCTTCGGCGGCGTCATCCGCCCGCCGCGCGGGGCGACCACCTTCTTCTGCCGGTTTCCGATCCCCTTCATTCCGAGAAGACCTCCGCACGGAAGGCCCAGAGCTTCGCCCCCGGCTCCCGCCAGGCGTCGGGCGGAAGCCCCGCCTTGCGCGCCACTTCCTCGACGAACGTTCCCGCGTCGAAGCCCCACTCGGTCGCGACTTGCGGCAGGAGAAGGCCCCGCCGGCCGCGGCTTTCCAGGATCAGGCCGTCGCGCCCGATTTCGATCTCTTCCGGCCCCGCGATCGGCTCGGGGGGCGTCAACACCGAGATCTCGATCTCGCAGATCGGCAGCTCGTCGGAGCACAGGGGCGGAAATCGTGGGTCCTCCAGCGCGGCGCGCAGGGCGTACTCGGCGATTCCGCGCGTGAGATCGCCGTGGGGCGCGAGTGTGCCGATGCAGCCGCGCAGCTCGCCCTGCTTCCGCAGCGTCACGAAGAGCCCCCGCGCTTCCCCGAAAGCCTCCGCGCGGTCGGAGGCGAGCCGCGGGGGCGGCTCGCCGCGGAAGTGCGCCGCCAGCGTTTCGCGCGCCAGCGTCAGGAGATCCTTCCGGCCCTGCTCCGAGAGGGCGCGCGGGGGTTCCCTCATGACCTCAGGCGGGAGTTGAGGACGCCACCCGCGGGGCCGGAAGCGCCGCGAGGAATTCCGCAATGGTCTCTCCGACCAGCTCCAGCTGGCCTTCGAAGAAGTGACCGGCGCCGGGAATCACGACCATGCGATGCGTCCCCGCGAGGAATCTCGCGAGGTCGGCGGGAGGACCGTACGTGTCGTTCTCGCCAACGACGAAGAGCGAGGGCACGTCCGGCCGCGGGACAAGGCGTCCCGACTCGGTCGCGAGCGGCAGTCCGAGCGCGATGAAGGTCTCGAGGCGCCGATCGTGGGCGCAGGCCTTCAATCCCACCGCCGATCCGAACGAGAAACCTCCCGCGGCGATCGGAAGCCCCGCGGTCCGCTCCGCTTCGTCGAGAGCCGCGCGGAAATCGTCCACTTCTCCGCGGGACGCGTCATAGCGGCCCTCCGACAGCCCCACGCCGCGGAAGTTGAACCTCAGCGTGTCGTATCCCGACCGGGTCAGGGCCTGGACCGCACGGTAGACGACCTTGTTGTGCATCGTGCCGCCGTGAAGGGGGTGCGGGTGCGCGAAGACGGCTGTTCCCCGCCGGGGTGTCGCGCCCGACGCCTCCTTCCAGAGGCCCTCGAGGGACCCGACGGGCCCTCGGAACATCACCGATCGAAGCCTGCCGGCCACGCGCGTCCTCCGGTTGGCGATTCGCCCGACTCATCGTATCCTTCCGGCCGTCCCGACGGCATCCGCAACGCCCCGCGCTCACAGGAGAACGCGATGAAGAAGATCGTCCACATCGTCGGTACCGGCACGATCGGGGAGCCCCTGATCGGGCTCTTCACCGACTTCGGCCGCCACCTCGGCATCGACGAGGTGACCTTCCACAAGCGCACGCCGATGATCACCGAGAAGGCCAAGGTGAACCACCTTCTCGAGCGCGGAGCCAGGATCGCCGTGGACTCCGACAAGATCGCCGACTTCGAGGCCCTCGGCCACCGGGTGGCGTACGAGGCGGGCGCCGCTCTCGAGCGGGCCACGGTCGTCATCGACTGCACGCCGGCGGGAAACGAGAACAAGAAGGTCTACGAGAAAGTCTCGGGGCCTAAGGGGTTCCTCGCCCAGGGAAGCGAGTTCGGGTTCGGAAAGATGTTCGCCATGGGCATCAACGACGAAGCCCTCGTGCCCGGCGAGGACCGTTTCCTCCAGATCGTCTCCTGCAACACGCACAACATCTCGTGCATGATCAAGACCCTCGGCTCCAACGACGCGGGCACCCGGATCCTGACGCGCGGGCGGTTCGTCTGCATGCGCCGGGCGAACGACATTTCGCAGGACTCCGGGTTCGCGCCCGCGCCCTCGGTCGGCAAGCACGACGACCCCGATTTCGGGACCCACCATGCCCGCGACGCGTCCGCTCTGCTGTCGACAATCGGCTGGAATCCGCCGATCTTCTCCTCGGCGATGAAGATGAACACCCAGTATATGCACGCCCTGTGGTTCGACATGGACGTTTCGGAGCCGACGACGAAGGAGAAGGTCCTGGCTCGCCTGCGGGCCAACCGCCGGATCGCGCTGACCGAGCGCCGGTCGGCCAATCAGATCTTCTCCTTCGGGCGCGACCACGGTTACTACGGCCGGATCCTGTCCCAGGCCGTGATCTCGACGCCGACGATTTCCGTTCGCGGCGGCAACGAAATTCTCGGGTTCTGCTTCACTCCGCAGGACGGCAATTCGCTGGCCTCTTCCATCCAGGCGGCCCTCTGGCTCATGGATCCGGACCCGAACGGAATCCACGAACGCATGGCGGTGCTGGACCGCTTCTTCTTCCGGGAAATCTGAAGCGGCGGACGCCCGTCACAAATTGACTTCGGGCTGATCGGTTACCATGACGCCATGGCCTGGGTAACGTGCCCGCACTGCGGGTTTACGCAGATCCCTGCCGCGCGGTGTCTGAAATGCAAGAAGGGGCTGGACCGGCTGCGCGAAGGCGAACCGGCGGCTCCGGCCGGTGCGGCGACCGGCGCGAACCCCGCAGCGGCCGCGGGCTTGCCGGGGCTCGGCAGCATCCCCCGCGCGTATCTTCTGGGATTCGCCGCTCTCGCCCTCGCCATCATCACCGGCGTTCTCGTCTGGGGCTCGAGCACCGCGGTCACCACCGACCTCGGCCCTCCTCCCGCGTCCACCACCCCCGAGCCGTGGACCCTGGACCTGACCGGGCGCTGGCAGGGCAAGATCGCGACGACGATCGCCGGCACGCCGTCCCGCCCCGCGCTCCGGGAGATGTTCGTCGAGACCGACCGCTCGGGCAACGTCGTCGGCGCCGGAGTGACCCTCACCGATCCCGGCCGCGGCGGAGCGGGCGCCGGCTATCTCACGGTCCCCGACGGGGGCCGCCGCGTCCGCGAGCTGGCCTCGGCTCTCATCGCGTCGCCGGCGGGCGCCTCGCTGACGCTCGACTTCATCCCCTATGCGCCCTGGGTGCCCCGGCGCGACCGCAGTTGGCGCGCGGTCGAGGGGCTCCGCCGGACCCCCGACGAGACCGCCTATCTCCTTCTCGAGTCCCGGGAGCCGGACTACCTCATCCAGGCGGGCGTCAACGCCACCGGATTTCTGTCCTACCTCTACCTCTCGCCGGCCTACGCCTCGGGGCGCGGGACCGACGCGCTCTCGAAGGTGATCCATCCGGGCCCCGAGAGCTCGCTCCGGGGATTCCGCAATCTGGTCTGGGACCTTTCAGGCTCGGCCGACTTCGTGACCCTCCAGGTCACGGCCACGATCTCGGGGCCCGCGGGCTCCCCCGACCGGATCACGCTCCGCCGCCAGTAGGCGCCGGGGACTACACCGAGACGACATACCCCCCGCTCTTCGCGTCCTTCTTCATCGAGAGGATGCCGTGCCGCTCGGCGTCCTCCAGGAGCTCCGAGAAGGACTTGTAGCCGTAATACGACTCGTTGAAGTACGGCTGCTTGCGCTGCATCGTCTGCTTCACCATGGAGCCCCAGATCACGTCGTAGTTCTCGCGGCGGAGAGCCTGGATCGAGTCGAGCACGAGGCGGAAGACTTCCTGCTTCTTCTTCGGGAGGTTGTCGATCGAGGGCAGCGCCCGCGTCTCGCGGACGAGATCCTCGTAGAAGATGAACTCGTCGCAGTTGGAGATGAGCAGGTTCGAGGTCGAGTTCTTGACTCCCACCCCGATCACGCTCTTGTCGTTCTCCTTCAGCTTCGAGACGAGGGGAGAGAAGTCCGAATCCCCCGAGCAGATCACGAAGGTCGTGATGTGGCCCTTCGAGGCGACCAGGTCCATCGCGTCGACGACCATCCGGATGTCGGCGGAGTTCTTGGCCGAGTAGTTGCGCTGCGGGATGTCGATCAGCTCGATCGCGGCCTCATGGAACTCGCGCTTGTATTCGGAGTAGCGCGTCCAGTCGGCATAGGCCTTCTTGAACACGATCCGGCCCTTCTCGATGAGCCGCTGCAGTACGAGGTGGATGTCGAACTTCTTGTACTGAGCGTCGCGCACCCCGAGCGCGATGTTCTCGAAGTCGATGAAGAGCGAGAGCCGCTGGTCGACGTCGGTCCTCGCCGGCGGGCCGGAGGTGACGCTCAGCGGGGCGGCCGGGGCCGCCATCTGTACCGGCATCGGCGCGGGCGCCGAGGCCTCCTCGCCGGCCGGGGCGGGGCTCGGTCCGAAGCTCTTGTGCCTCCGGGCGCCGCCTCGGCGGCGGCGGGAGGGCTTTCTGTCCGGTTCCCCGACCTCGGCCGCGGGAAACGGAACCGTATCGTCCATCATGGTTTTTCTTGCTTCCTTTCCGGCGCGTATTCGAAGGAGGAGGTGGTCAGGAGAAAGGTCGCCAGGGCGCGGGCCACTTCCCGTCCGGCACCGTCCACGATCTGTACTTCCCCCACGTTGACGCGCTGTCCTTTCTTGATGATGCGAGCCTGCGCCCGAACGTCCCCCCGGGCGCGGCGCAGGTAGTGGATGGTCATGTCGGCGGTCGCGAACCCCATTTTTCCGTCGAAGTTGGTGGCCAGGGCGAAGGCCACGGCCGTGTCCGCGAGCATCGCGAGCACCCCGCCGTGAATCGTGCCCGAGCCGTTGGTGATCTGTTCGCGGGCCGGCAGCCGCAGGACGCAATGGTCCAGTCCGAGCTCATCGAGGCTCGGGGACAGCCAACCCAGGGCGGGAGAGTCGGCGAGGCGTTTCCGCAGGCGCTGCAGGAGGTCGGGGGCGATCCCCGCCGGCTCCCGCGTGGCCGGTTGAAGGCTCACGAAGCCCCTATTCTATGCGATTTCGGGTCGGGGCCCGGCGGAGGGGTCAGTCCGCCGGCTCCTCCGAGGCCTCTTTTTCCTTCTCATAGTAGGGCAGCTCCTCCGCCCGCCGGGTCGAGTTGTCGAGGTGCCGGGGCACCTCGAGGATGGTCCGCGTCATGTTGGGGTCGCAGATCTCGTTGTCGCACTCGTAGGTATAGACGTTCTTCTCGGGTCCCTTGCGGAACTTGACGATGGTCTGGTAGCCGTCGCAGTTGCCGCACTTCACCGACATCATGAAGATGTCGATGACGTGGCGGTCGGGGGCGTCTTCGGCGGACATGACACCCGATGATACGCTCGCGCGCCAGCGAGGTCGACATGTTGCGACGCACGATGGCCGCCGCCGCTCTCCTCGGCGCCTCCATTCTTATCGCCGAAGAGGGGGTCCTCGAGAAGACGATCCCGTTTCCCCGCGACCGCTACGGAGAGGTCAACCTCGTCTACAAGAAGTGCACGATCCAGACGCTCCAGGCCAACAACTACCCCGACGAGGAGGACATCGAAAAGGCCCGGGCCAACGACCCGAAGGACACCTCGTGGCTCTGGTGGCAGTTCGATCTCGACAACCGCGGGCCGGAGAAATTCAAGATCAAGCTCGCCGTCGAGGTGCTCGACAAGGACGGGAAGATCATCAAGGCGAGCGACCGCCGCGTGACCATCGACGGCTTCGACGACGAGTCGTACCGGCTTTCGATGCGGATGCGTACGCTGGACGCCGCCGATGCGCCCAAGGTGCGGGTGCGTGCCCAGTTCGTCCACGACAAGAAGTAGCGCCGGCGCGCCGCCTTCCGGGGACGACGCCGCGGCGCGCGAGGGGCTCGCTCACCGCGAACGCCCGGGGGTCGTCGCGGTCGAAGGCGAGGACCGCGCCGCCTTCCTCCAGGGCCAGCTCACCCAGGACGTGCGCGGCCTCGCACCCGGGCAGTCCCGCGCGGCGGCCGGCCTGACGCCGCGAGGCAAGCTGCTCTACTTCGGCCGGCTCGTCGCGGAGGCCGATCGGCTGCTGCTGCTGGTGCCGGCCGAGGCCGCGCCCGGTGTGGTCGCGCACCTCGCGAAGTACGCGGCATTCCAGAAGGCCGCGGTGCGCGATGCGACCGCCGACTACCTGCGTGTCGCCCTCTACGGTCCGCGGGCGGAGCCCTTCCCGACTCCGGCCGGCGCCACACGGCTTCCGGGCGAGTGGGAGCTCGCCGGCGAAATCCTCGCCCCCTCGGCGGCGCGGGAGGCCATCCTCGCGAGTCTTTCGGCGGCGGGTTCCGCCGCCCTTTCGGAGCCCGCGGCCGAGGTCCTGCGTGTCGAGGCCGGTCGGCCCCGTCTTTCGACGGACGCGACCGAGGCGAATCTGGCCGACGAGGTCGGGCTCGAAGCGGCGATCTCGAGCACGAAAGGCTGCTACGTGGGCCAGGAGATCGTCGCGCGGATGCGGACCTACGGGCGGGTCAACCGGCGCCTGGCCGGCTTCCGCTTTCCGGCGGGGCCGGTCCCGGCCGGCACGGCCTTTCCGGACCCGGAGAAGCCGCAACGGGAGCTGGGACGCGTGACGAGCTCGGTGGTTTCGCCGCGTTTCGGCCCGATCGGGCTCGGATTCGTGTTTCGAGACGTGGCCGACGGCGACGGCCTGGCCCTGCCGGGAGACTCGGCGCCGGCGGCGGTGGTCTGCGGGCTCCCGTTTTCGTGAGCTCCCATGCCTCGAAGCCTTCCTGGCGGATCCACGCCGCGCTCGCCGGCGCGCAGGCGGGCTTCGCGCTCTTCCCCATCTTCGGCAAGCTCGCCCTGGCTTCGATTCCGCCGCTCGCCTTTTCGGCGCTGCGCGTCGTCGGGGCCGTCCTCATCCTGGACGCCTTCCGCCTTTTGCGGCAGCGCGAGAAGATCCGGCCTTCCGACCGCAAGCGCCTTCTTCTTTACGGCCTTCTCGGTGTCTCCTTCAACCAGATCCTCTTCATCCTCGGCCTCTCCCTGACGACGGCGATCAACACGACGATCCTGACGGCCACCATCCCCGTCTTCACGCTGGCGGCCGCCGCGCTCCTGGGCCGGGAGCGGCTGACGCCTCGCTCGCTCACGGGCCTTCTGCTCGCGGGCGCCGGCGCGTACGTCCTGCTCAACGCGCAGAGGTTCAGCTGGGAGAACGCCTCGTTCCGGGGGGTCTCGCTGCTGCTCCTCAACTGCATGTCGTACTCGCTCTATCTCGTGCTGTCGCGCCCCATCCTCGCGCACTACCGCGTGGCGACCTTCACCGCGACCGTGTTCCGCTATGGCGCGATCCTCATCGTTCTCGTCGCTCTGCCGCAAATCCTCCGCTTGGACTGGCGGGCCGTGCCGCCCGTGGCCTGGGCCTGCGCCCTCGCCGTGATCGTCCTGTGCACCGCGATCCCGTACCTTCTGAACTCCTGGGCGCTCGCGCGCACGCACGCCTCGCATGTCGCTTTTTACGTATTTCTGCAGCCCGTGATCACCACGGCTCTTGCGGTCGTGCTGCTCGGCGAGAGCCTGACTCCGAAGACCGCGGTCGCGGCGCTGCTCATCCTCGCGGGTCTCGCCGTCACGCTGATCCGCGGCCACCTCTCCCCCCGCCCGCTGCCGTGAGCCCCGTCCCGGGAGGGCGGCGCGTGGCGGTCGTCATCCCCGTCTTCAACGAACGCGACTCCCTGCCCCTCGTCGTCGCGGCCATCCCGGCGACGGCAGGGCTCGAGGTCGTCGTCGTCGACAATGGATCGACTGACGGCACCGCGGATGTCGCACGCCGCTTGCGGACCGGCGTCCCGATTCGAGTCGTCCGCGAGGGCCGAAAGGGTTACGGAAGCGCCTGTCTCGCGGGTGTGGCAGCCCTCGAGGCCCGGCCGCCCGACGTCATCGTGTTTCTCGACGGAGATTTCTCGGACCACCCGGAGGAGATGCCGCGTCTACTCGAGGCCATCGAGGCCGGCGCGGAACTCGTGATCGGCTCCCGCACCCTCGGCCGGGCGGAGCCCGGCGCGCTGCTGCCCCAGGCGAGGCTCGGCAACGCGTTCGCGTGCGCACTGATCCGACTTCTCTACGGCCACCGTTACACGGACCTGGGACCCTTTCGAGCGATCCGGCGGGACGCCTACGAGAGGCTCGGCATGGAGGACCGCGGCTTCGGCTGGACCTGCGAGATGCAGGTCAAGGCCCTGCGGGCCGGCCTCCGCGTCGCCGAGGTGCCCGTGTCCTACCGGCGGCGCGTCGGCGTCTCGAAGATCACCGGAACCGTGAGCGGCACGCTGGGCGCCGGATGGAAGATCCTCTGGACGATTTTTCGGTCGCGCGCGCGTTTCGGGCGCGGGTTCCGCCCGGGCCCGAATCCGCCGCGACCCTGAAGCGGCTTCAGGGCTTGGGCGTCGGCTCCTTGTCCTTGCCCTCGAGTCTCTTCAGTTCGTCGGAAACGTCTTCACCGACCTTGTCGGCTTCCCCTTCGACCGCCTTGGCAGCGTCCTTTGCGCCCGTCGCAGTGGCGTCGCCGACCTTCCTGGCCTCCGTGCCGACTGCCTTGCCGGCATCCTTGGCACCCGTCTCCACGGCTTCGCCGGCTTTCTTGGCGTCGGTTCCGACCGCCTCTTCGGCGTTCTTGACCCCGCTCGGCGTCGGCGCCGGTTCCTGCGCCCCCGCCGCCACGGCCAGGGCCAGGCCGGCCGCGACCCCCAGAATCCATGGTGACCTCATCGTGCTGCCCGTTTCCTAGTTCTCATCGAACAGGGTTCGATAGATCGCGCCCGCCACGGCCGCGCCGACGATCGGCGCGACCCAGAAGAGCCAGAGTTGCGAGAGCGCCCAGCCGCCGACGAAGAGCGCCGGGCCGGTCGAACGCGCCGGATTGACCGAGGTATTGGTCACGGGAATGCTGATCAAGTGGATGAGCGTCAGCGCCAAGCCGATCGGGATCCCCGCGAACCCCGCCGGCGCGCGCTTCGAGGTCACTCCGAGAATGACGAGCAGGAAGAAGAACGTCATCACGAGCTCGCAGATCAGCGCCGCCCCGAGCGCGTATCCGCCGGGCGAATGCTCGCCATAACCGTTCGCGGCAAACCCTGAGGCCACCACCTGGAACCCGGAACGGCCCGTCGCGATGAGGTACAGGATTCCGGCGCCGGCCACGCCGCCGAGCACCTGCGCCACGACGTAAGGCAGCAGCTCCGCGGCCGGAAAGCGCTTCGCCGCGACCAGGCCGAAGGTCACCGCGGGGTTGATGTGGCAGCCCGAGATCGGACCGATGGCGAAGGCCATGGTCAGTAGCGTCAGGCCGAACGCCAGAGAGACGCCGAGAAGCCCGATGCCGACGTCCTGGAACACGGCCGCCAGCACCGCGCTCCCGCAACCTCCCAGAACGAGCCAGAGCGTGCCGAGGAATTCCGCCATTGCCCTCTTGCCGAGTGTCATGCGTACCCCCCTCTCACGTAATGGCGCCTCAGGCTGGGGCGCCGGACCGGAAGCGTTCGAGCGGCCCGAGAATATCCTCTGGAGCCCTGCGGGGCCGACCCGACGGATCCGTGAAGATGTGGCGGGTCGACCCGTCCGCCAGCAGATCGCCTCCGTCTCCGCGGACCTCGTAGGCGAAGGCGCAGCCCCGGCCCGACAGCTCCGCCATGCGCGATTCGATGCGGACCGCGTCGTCGTAGCTCGAGCGGCGGCGAAAGGAGGCCTCGACGCGGGTCACCGGGATGAAGAGTCCCGCGCGCTCCATCTCGGCGTACGGGATCCCGGCGGCGCGGCACCACTCCGTCCGGCCGATCTCGAACCACACGAGGTAGTGCGCGTGGTAGACGATTCCCATCTGGTCGGTTTCGGAGTACCGGACGCGGAGGCGGGACTCGACGACGCGCCCCGGAGGAGTCTCGCCGGACGCGCCGCTCAAAACCGATCCGCCAGACGCTGGCGGACCAGGTTGGGCACGAGGCCGGTGACGTCTCCGCCGAGGCGCGCCAGCTCCTTGACCAGCCGGCTCGAGACGTAGGAGTACTCCTCCTTGGCCATGAGAAAGACCGTCTCGATCTCCGGGGCGAGGCGCCGGTTCATCAAGGCCATCTGGAGTTCGTACTCGTAGTCCGACACGGCCCGCAGCCCGCGCACGATGATGCTGGCTCCGTTGCGTCCGGCGAAGTCGACGAGGAGGCCCGAGAAAGATCCCACCGCGATCGACGTATCGCCGCCCACGATCTCGCGGATCATCGCGATGCGGTCGTCGGCCGAGAAGAGCGGCGTCTTCTGGTCCTGCTCGAGGATCGCGACGATGACCCGGTCCGCCAGGCGCCGGGCACGCGCGAGGATGTCGAGATGGCCGTTGGTCAGAGGATCGAAGGAGCCCGGGTAGACGGCGATTCGGTCCGTCATGCGTGCCTGCCCTTTTCGGTCGTGGCCGTGCGAAGCCCTTCGGCCAGCAGATTATAGGCGGACACGGTCAGGAAGAGCGCAAGACCCGGAAACAGCGCGATCCACCAGGCTTCCTCGATGTACGGCGGCGCGGCCGAGAGAATCCCACCCCAGGAGATCGCCGGCGCGGGCAGCCCGACACCCAGAAACGAGAGCGCCGCCTCGGCAAGGATGGCCCAGCCGATGCCGAACGCCGCCGACACGATCAGGGGCGGCAACGCGTTCGGCAGGAGGTGCCTCGTCAGGATCCGCGGCGTCGACGCTCCGGCGGCCCGGGCCGCGCGCGCGTAGTCGAGTTGCTTGATCCGCATGACCTCCGCGCGGGCATAGCGCGCGTCCCCGGGCCACGCCGTCAGGCCGATCGCGAGGATCAGGGTCATCGGCGAAGGCGGCAGAAACGCCGCCAGCGCGAGGAGCAGGAACAGGACCGGGAAGCAGAGCACGACCTCGATCAGGCGCGAAAGAGCGAGGTCGACTCCTCCACCGATCCAGCCCGCGGTGGCGCCGACGGCGAAGCCGACCCCGAGCGAGACCGCGGCGGCCACGAGACCGATCGCGAGCGAGATCGGCGTCGCGCAGACGACCCGGGCGAACAGGTCCCTGCCGAGGTCGTCCGTGCCGAAGGGATGCGCGGCGGAAGGGGGCGCCAGCCGCTCGCCGAGTCGGATTGCCCCGGCCCGCTCGGAGAGGAGCGGGGAACAGGCTGCGACGATCCAGAGCAGCAGAACCACCGCCAGCGCCACCCGGCCGCTCGCGGGCAGGCCCCGCAGGGACCCGCCGCGCGCCGTCGACGCCGTCAAGGCGACGCCCCGTCCCGAACGCGCGGATCCGCGGCCGCGGCCGCGATGTCGGAGGCGAGCGTGGCGGCGAGCGTGGCGACGGCCGACAGCAGCGAGAGACCGAGGATGACCGGGTAGTCCCGCGAGAGGATGGAGTCGAAGTAGAGCCGCCCGAGGCCCGGCCAGGCAAAGATGCGCTCGACGATCACGCTGCCCGAGAGGAGCGCCGGCAGAAGCAGGCCGAACAGCGTCAGCAGCGGCAGAACGGCGTTCGGAAAGGCGTGGGTCCAGAGGGCCCGCCGCCGGGACGCGCCCCGCGCGCGAGCCGCCAGCACGAAGTCGGCCTCGCGCGTCTCCGCCACGCCCGAGCGCACCAGACGCGCCACGAATGCCAGCGTTCCGTAGGCCAGGCACGTCGCGGGAAGAGCTGCGTGCGCCAGCCGGTCGACGAGGCCCGCGAGCCCAGCGGGCGCCGGGTCCGACGCCACACCGTAGAGCGGCAGCCAGCGGAGCTGCACTGCAAAGATGGACTGGAGCAGCAGCGCCGCCCAGAAGGTCGGGGTCGAGTAGAGCGCGAAGAGGGCTGCCCCGGATAGGCGGTCGAACGCGCCTTCGGGCCGGCCTCCCGCCACGACGCCGAGCGGTATCGCGATCGAGAGGGCCAGGGCGAGAGCCAGGCCGTTCAGGAACAGCGTGTTGGGCAGGGCCTCCCGGATGCGCTCCCCGACCGGCCGCCGGTCGACGAAGGACTCGCCGAGATCGAAGCGGGCGGCCCGCGAGAACCACGCGCCGAAGCGCTCGGGAAGCGGCCGATCGAGCCCGTAGAGCCGCCGGAGCTCCTCGGCGGCGCGTCCGGTCGGCCGCCGCAGCGCCTCTCCCCCGCCCGAGACGGGGCTTCCGGGGGCCAGATGTACCAGCAGGAAAACGATCACGATGATTCCGAAGAGGGTCGGCACCGCGAGGAGGAGGCGGCGCAGGACGTACCGGATCATGCGGCGGGCTTCCCGACGATCTGCGGCGACGGCCCCGGCGCTTCCCACCACCCGATCGGCCCCGGCCATATCCCCGAGAGCCCGAGCGGCGACGTCGTGACCCCCCGGACCCCTCGGTCCAGGCCGAACTTCTGTGTCGAGTTGACCAGAAAAATGACGGGCGCGTCGTCTCGGAAGAGCCGGTGCAGCCGATGGAAGAGGGCATCGCGCCTGGACGCGTCGAGCTCCCTCCGGGCCTCCACCATCAGGCGGTCGGCCTCGGCGTTTCGGTAGCAGCCGGCGTTGAGCCCGTCCGGCGGACACTGCGAGGAGTGCCAGTAGGGATACGGGTCCGGATTGGGGTCGACCGCGGACCACGCCAGCGAGGCGGCTTCGAACTCGCCGCCGTCCACACGCTGGATGAACGCCGCCCACTCCATCGTCCGCACCCGCGCGGTGACGCCGGCGCGCGCGAGCTCCGCAGCGAGCATCTCGGCGACCTGGCGGCCGGTTTCGAAACCTCCGGGGATCAACAGCTCGAACTCGAACTCCCGCCCCTCCCGATCGCGCGTGCCGTTGCCGTTCGAGTCGCGCCACCCGGCCTCGTCGAGTAGGGCCTTCGCGGCCGCAGGATCGAAGGGGAGCGGCGGAATCGAAGCGTCGTAGGCGGGCGAATCCGGCGACCACGGTCCGGAGATGACCCGCGCTGAGCCACGGTAGAGATCCTTCGCCGCCGCGGCGCGGTCGGAAAGCATCGTGAGGGCGCGACGGACCCGCGCATCGGCGAAGAGAGGCGAGCGGTTGTTGAGCGCCACGTAGCTCCAGTCGAGCGTGTAGAACTCGACGAGACGGCAGCACTCGGAGAACCGGGGGTCCGCCTGCGCCCGCGACTTGAGCGTCGCGTCGATCTGATCCTCGTCGAGCTCGCCGGCGAGCAGCAGGCGGTACGCCGTCGTGTTGTCGGGCAGGATGCGAAAGACCACGCGGTCGAAATGGCCGCGGGGGCCCCAGTAGGCCGGGTTGCGCTCGAGCTCCACCGACACGCCGGACTTCCACGCGACCAGTCGGTACGGCCCGTTGGCGAGAGGCGCCCGGTTGTCCGCGGCCGCCTGGAAGTCCTTGCCCGCGAAGCGGTGGGCGGGAAGAAGCGGCAGGACGAATGCCATCTCGCGGAAGGCATAGGCCTCCCGAAACACCACCCGGAATCGCCGGGGGTCCAGGGCTTCGACGCTTTCGAGACCGTCGAAGAGTGACTGGAAAACGGGAGCCGGAACCGCAGGATCGGCGACCTTGCGAATGGTAAAGATCGCGTCGGCCGAGGTCACGGGACGCCCGTCCTCCCAGACCGCCTCCGGCCGGAGCGCCACGACGTAGGTTCGCCCGTCGGGCGAGATCTCCATCCCGGCGGCGAGACCGGGCGAGAGCGTCAGCCGGGCGTCGAAGTCGAAGAGATTGCGCTGGACGAGCTGCAGGACCTGCGCTTCCGGAAGGCTCGATTGGAGCACGGCGTTGAGGGTCGTCGGCTCTCCTACCAGCCGGCGCGTGAGCGTCCCGCCGTCGGCCGGCGCGCCCTCGCCACCTTCTTCCGGAGCGGCCGAGGCCCGCGTCGGTGTGCGGATGAGGTCGAGCTCCGCGCGCGGCGGCGCCGCCTCCGGCCGCGCGCGACACGCGGCCGCGACCACGAGAGCCGTGACCACCGCGCCTGCCCGCCTCATCGCTCGACGATTATGCCGGAGCGGCGGATTCGCCGACGGCGGACCGGGACGAGAGGCCTAGGGCGCCGTGAAGGAGGCCGTCGCGACGTTCCGCGAGGCGTCCGTGACGCGGACGAGCAGGTAGGCGCCCGTCGAGCCCTTCGGGAGCCGGATGACGAACGTCTCCGTCGGGGAGTCCGACAGTCCGTCCTGGGCCTCGACCCGCGTCCACTTGCGGGCGTCGAGGCTGAACTCCGCTTCCGTGAGGGGCGACGCGGCGTCCGCGACCTCGATCTGGAGGAGGTCGGGCTGGCGCGAGGCGTCGCGGATTGCGGGCGGCGTGTTGTCGATACGGACCGGCGCGGACTCCCGCTCCGTCGCCTTCCCGTCGCCCGGGTTCGGCTCGGCATCGGAGGCCGTGACGCGGAAGACGTAGTCGCCGTCGGGCAGCGACGTCGAATCGAAGGAATACGAGCTTTCGCGGATGTCCCGACGCAGAACGAGCCACTTCGCGCCGGAGGCGGGCCGGAACTCGACGTCGAAGGCGAGAGTGTCGGAGTCCGGATCGGTTGCCTTCCACTGCACCGTCCGGTAACCCTTCCGAAACAGCTTGCGGGGCGAGCCGTCGGACTTGGGCTCTTCGAGGCTCGTGAAGATGCCCTTCTCGTCGGGCGCCGAGCTCTCATAGACGTTCGATCCGCTCGATCCAGACCGCGCCAGGATTTCGGCCGGCTCCAGTGCGACGACGCTCTCGACCACGGGGGCGGCGTTGCGGTTGCGATACGCGGCCTCGGTCCGGCGGATCCGCGGCAGCGCGGTTCCGTCGGTCTCGACGCGGAGCTTCCACTGCAGGAAGCGGGCGTCGGGGGCCGTGATCGGAAGAGATCGCGCGCTTCCCTCCCAGTTCGACCAGGCGCTCCAGGTGCTGTCGGGCGTCGCCGCGTCGCCCGAGCGGAAAGAAAACTCCACGCGGGAGCCGGAGGGCGCCTCGCCTTCCCAGCGAAACGCGCCGAACCGGCTCGTCCGGCCCGTGTCCTTGACCGGGGAAACGTACTCGCCGGCGAACCCGCCCGGGCGCCGCCGATAGAGAGCAGTGGCGGCGTTGAGGCCCACGTCCGGGCCGGCCACGAACGTGACCTGCCGCTCGTCGAAGGTGCGCAGGAGCGAGGCGCCCTCCGGCATGAGGGCGTAGAGCTTGCCCTTGGGCCCCGTCGCCGCCACCACGCCGGAGCCGGTCTCGTCCCGGGCGAGGTCGAAGACGACCTCCTCGGGAGCGCTCCAGGCGACCCGGGGCGGCTCGCCTTCCTCGAACAGGAGCACCTCCGCGGAGTAGCCGCCGCGCGAGCCGCTCCGGGAGGGCGCGAGCCGGGGCGTCGAGACCGAAACCGTCACCTCGGGCTTCGAGTGATCCTGCTCCTCATCGATCCCCGAACTCCCGCGCGCCGACTTCGACGGCGCCGACGCGACCGGGACCGAGATCGGCTCGCTTGCCGAGGACGACATGTCCGCCGCCCCCGCGGCGACCCAGACCCGGCCGCTCGCGTCCCCGGCGATCGCCGTGATCTCGGGCTTGGAGGAGTCGTACAGCGTCGTCACGCGGCCGGTCTTGTCGATGCGGAGCACCAGGCCCGAACCGGACGTGCCCGCCCAGATGCGGCCCGCGGCGTCGACGTAAAGCGCGCGGACGTGGCCGTCCGACGTCGTGTGCACGGGCTGGCCCTGTCCCCCCTTGCCGATCCGATGGATCTCGCCGGGAAGCCCGGTCGCCACGTAGAGGTCGGGACCCGCGAAGGCGAGCGCCCAGACATACTCCGCCTTGGTGTCGTAGTAGAGCGAGGCCTTCCCGTTTTGGAGGCGATAGACCTTGCCGCCCGGCGAGCCGCCCGCGTAGACCAGGCCGTCTGGGCCGAGAGCGACGGCCGTGACTTCCTGCTCGGGCAGCGTGGCCCAGGTGTCCACAGACCCTTCCGCCGTGACCCGGAGAACCCTGCCCGAGTCGCCGGTGCCGACGAACAGCTCCCCGCTCTTGCCCGGCGCCGCGACGAAGAGAACGGCTTCGGAGACGCCCTCCACTTTCGCGAGCGCGCGGCCGGCGACGAGCGCGCCGTCCGAAGAGACGGAGACGCCGCGGGCCTCGCCCTGCGAAAACTCCGCCGCCGTGTCGGTCACCCAGATCTTCACCGCCGCGGCGGAGGCGGGCGGCGCCCAGGCGGCCGAGGCTCCCGCGATGCACACGCCGATCGCGAGCGCGAGGTGGGGGCGTCCCGCCCGGATCACCAGAGCCTCGGGAGCACTTCGAGATGGAGACGGGCCGAGCCCGTCAGGGGAACCGGCTGCTCGATCGATTCGGCCTGGAGGCGGAGGTAGCCGAGGTCGGGCGAGCCGTCGCCGGGGCCGCGGTCGCGCAGGAGCGCGGCGCGGGTGGGCGGCAGAGCGGCCAGAACCTCGCCGTTGACGACGGCGCCGGGAGCGGAGCGGTACGCCAGGAGATTCAGCGTGTTCGGCGGCCGCATCCGCGAGAGGAAGTCGAGGACCTGATCGAGCGAGTGCGGGTCGGGCGGATAGAGCGAGAGGTCGTAGGCGGTCGCCGCGTTGCCGTCTCCGACGAAGACCGTCAGCGGTCCCGGAGGGGCGTCCTCGGGCACGCGCGCGGTCATGACGACCCGACGCGGCCCTCCGCGGAAGTCCTCGAGGTCGATCCACACCGGCACGGAGTCGCCGGGACGCACGCGTTCCTTCTGCGCCTCGACGTGCACGATGCGCGCGCTCTGCAGCCGGTCCGAGTGCACGATCTCGATTTCCACGCCCTTGACGGACAGGTCGTGGAATTCGTTCGCCATCAGGTAGTTCGTGAGCAGCGCGAGCGAGCCGACGGCCTCTTCCCGCGCCGTCAGCCCCGTGAACACCGAATCCCAGCGGACCTCGCGGTCGTCGGTTTCGATCGCCGACTTCCACACGATCGTCCGCTCCCCGGCCCGCTTCTCGAGCGTCGTCAGAACGCTGTCGGTCGCGAGGGCCAGAAGGATCGGCGTCAGCATCGCGTTGTGCACGACCTCGAACTGGAACGTCTGCGTCGGGACGTCCTCGGACGTCATCTTGATCGTCACCGGCACCATCGTCGGCGGCTTGCCGAAGCTGCCGAGGATGCCGGTGGACCGGTCCTGCGAGACGGAGCCGAGGCGGGCTCCGGTCGAGGAGAACTTGAACGAGCGATAGAGCGACGGAAGCACCGTCAGGACCTCGGCGCGGGCCATCGGCATGTCCACGGGGCCCATCGAGAGGAACGGATGCCCGAAGGCGAGGATCGAGTTTCCGTCGACCCAGGTCACGGTGCCGGTCGCGGACAGGACCATGTCCCCCGAGAGAAGAACCGCGGCCACCGCCGAACCGGGCTCGAGCCGGTCGAGCTCCGAGGATCCGGCCGTCGAGGCGCTCGCGGCCGACGAAACGGATGCGCCGGAGGGCGCGGCGAGCCAGCCCGCGGCTCCCGCCATGCGGTCGAAGAGGCCGCCGGGCGCGAGGTTTCCGGAGAAGGAGACCGGCAGCGGCAGAACCGAAAGCCCGGCCGCGGCGGGCGACTGTTTCAGGGGAGCGAGCAGATCGTCGAGAACGCCCGCGAAGTCACGGTCGCGGAACTCGGCCGTGAATTGCGCGGCGCGCGTCGCCGCGCCTCCGATCGGCACCGGCGCCGATGGGGGCGCCTTGCGGATGTCGAGCATGTTCTGGATCGGCGTGATCCCGCAGATGGGCTCCCGCGAGAACGGCCAGCCGTAGGCCAGGGCGCCGACCAGCTTCTCATCGACGTAGACCGGGCTGCCGCTCATTCCGGCGATGATGCCCG
>Ga0105092_10000575_pt1 | contig 19254 bp, 14 predicted proteins | sample PPLLak2March2015_FD_87021 | JGI IMG/M metagenome (GOLD analysis project Ga0105092, IMG submission 87021) | Freshwater sediment microbial communities from Prairie Pothole Lake near Jamestown, North Dakota, USA - PPLs Lake P7 Core (1) Depth... | ecosystem: Environmental > Aquatic > Freshwater >... | reverse complement strand
CCGAGGGACGACGGCCGGAACGCCCGAGGCGATGGCCCGCGGATCCCGCGGATGTGACGCGGATAGCGCGGATAGAGGCGGGGCCGACATCAAGGACTCGCCTTTATCCGCGCTATCCGCGCCACATCCGCGTGATCCGCGGGCCAGCGCCTCGGGCGTTCCGGCCGTCGTCCCTCGGAACGATGGAATCTGCTTTTACTGGTGCCAGTACACGTCCCAACCCAGGTACTTGGTGGCTGCTTCGTAGACGGGTGAAGCGACCGAGGAAAGGTTGGCCGCGACGTGATGCTCGAATCCGTTCTCGCAGATGAAACGCAGCAGATCCTGCATCCCCTGGATTTCAACTACCCCGTACCCACCAAAGGTATCGAGTGGGTCGTTGGTGAATTTCCCCTGTCCCACGTACCCGGTAATCACGCCGTTGAAGTCGTCGGTTGAGAAACGGGCGAAACTCATCGGCCCGGTTTTAATCCGGCCGACGCAGGTTCCGTAGGTATTCGCCTTGCCGACGCTGCCCGCGATGATTTCCTGGTAGTCCATGCGCACATCCTGGAAGAAGTGTTTCGGGAGGTTGCTGCAGTGGAAGCAGACGGCCTTGTTCGGATCTTCGCCGTAGTTGTTATTCCAGTCGAGCAGGGCACTGGGCGAGCCCGAGGCCAGTTGCAGGGCGTACATACCGATGGTTCCGCAGATGTCGACTTCACAGGCGCTCGGGAGCAATTCGTTGCTCATCATGCTCATGACCGTGCACGGAACCACGCCGAAATAGGTCTCCAGAGCGGTCCAGCACTGCACGGCGCTGATGCTCACCTGGGTCTCGTTCATCCATTGGGTGATGACTGCTCCGAGCTTGGCCATCTTCATCAGGGCCGTATCCGGAACGCCATCAACCTGGACATAAGCCCTGATCTGCTGGAGCTTCTGTTGAGCAGCCGGGTCGTCGTCTTTCATCCGGTCGATCCGTCCCAGGATTTCCGAAAGGTCCACCGTCTCTATCGAAATACCGTGGGATTCGAGCAGCTTCTCGCTGTACCGGACGGTGTTGAAGGCTGCCGGCCGGGCGCCGATCGCGCCGATCCGCACGTTCTTCAGGCCTTTCGCCACGCGACACACTCCTGCGAACCAGGCGAGGTCTCTCTTGAAAGCCTCGGAGTTCGGGTGGACGGTATGTTGAGCCGTCAGGGAATAAGGAATCCCGTACTGGGTCAGGTTATTGCAGGCAGACATCTTTCCGCAGAAGCTGTCCCGCCGGTACTTGATGTTCATCAATTCCGGGGTGTCAGGTGTGGCCTGGATGAGAACCGGAACGTCCAGGTTCGCCATGCGCAAAGCATCCGCTATGCCCCGTTCCTCGCCGAAGTTTGGAAGAGTGACGATGATACCGTCGATCTTGTCCTGGTTGGCGCGGAAAAGGTCGGCGCACTTGCGCGACTCCTCGCGGGTCTCGACGGCCCCGTATTTGCTGTCTTCCGGGCCGAGGACGACAGAATTGATGCACGCCTCTTTCAGTGCCGCGATCATTTCTTCGCGTCCGGTTTTCGCAAGGTGATCCGGGAAGAAGCCCCGGTTACCAACTATGATCCCCATTGTCATCAGTTCGTTCATTGAACCCTCCGCCAATCGTCATTGCGGGCGTGCGCCCCGGTTGAGGGGAGCGATCCCGGCGCCGTGCCGTGAGCCGACTGTGTGTGATTTATTTGAGTCCAAAGCAAGATTGTCGCCGCCCTAAGCTAAAGCAGGGACTGAGTCTACAGGAAGGCCGCGAGCGGGTCAATCGAACGCTCCCAGGCCTTCGCCGCTAAGTCTCACTGTGCCTTGTAGTTCCAAAGAAACTCGGTCATTACCCCACCGACGCCCATGGTGTCCGAGTAGGCGAACCGGCCGGAGCCCGGTTTGCCCTCGTCCCCCCAACCCCCTGACTGGACAATCGGGAATCCCTTCTGCGTCCAGTCAGCGCTGACCTTGTCCATGTCGTCGACATCGAAGGCCAGGTGGTGAAAACCTTCCCCGTGGGCGTTCAAGTACTCGTCGTACACGGTCGGGCCTTTGAGCGGCAGTATCCATTCGTAGACGATCTTGCCATGTCTTTGCCACCCTAGCTTCTGATCGAACTGCCCGGGCTGTCCCCGATGTTTCAAATTCGTCAGCGTGCCGTGAGTGACGGACATTTGAGGGAACCCCAGCTTCTGCCAGTAAGCCGACACCTGGTCCAAGTCTTTGACTACAAAAGCGTATTGAGACAGCTTCAGGTTCGCCGGCCCGCGGGGCGACGAATCCGGGGCCGTGTCTGAGGGGTAATGGATAAGCCCCAGGATGTACTTTCCCTCGCGCTCGGTATCAAAGTAGACGTATGTGATTTCACCCGAGCCCGTTGGGATCGTACCCCTGCCCAATACTCCAACACCCAGGCCTGAAAGCCGGGTGACTTCGCTTTCGAGTGCCGTGATGGTCGGGGTTCGATGCGTCAGCCCGATGATGCCCGGCCCTTTTCTTTTAAGGAAGTCGGAGTAGAGGCTGGTTCCGGAGACCGGCTGCAACCAGGTGATGTTCACACTTCCGATGCGAGCGATCGCTAACCGGGCCCGGCCGTCAGACGGCTGGCCGTGATACTGCTCGTTCGTCAGGTCAACTTCCCCAAACTCCTGCATGTCTTGAAAGCCGAGGGCCCGCCAGCCATCCATCGCCTTGGTCAGATCGTCCACGACCCAGGTAACCCGGTCGACTTCTTTATAGAAGTCGGGTAATTGAGGAAAGACAGGCGTGACAGAAAAGAGAATCAGAAACACAATAAAGATGCCTTTTCGCATAAACGGACCTCACCTCCTGACTTGCTCACCGCGCCGATTGTGACACAAGCGGGGGCTCCCATCCAAGGGCAATAGGCCTAGGGTACCCGCGGATCACGCGGATAAACGCGGATAGCGCGGATATGGCCGCCTTATCCGCGCTATCCGCGTTTATCCGCGTGATCCGCGGGTACCCTACGGCAAACTGACCCACTGCCCGAGCCTCGCGCAGCTTGATTTTCCGAGCACGGCTGGTCTATGCTCGCGGTTCTCGTATTTTTTCCATACCAGAGGTTTTAAGGTAGGCCCGAATGTCGAGTGATTTCATTAGCGGTAATGGTGCAGGCCTCTCGCGGTTTACACGCCGCGATTTTTCTGTAATTGAGTTTCAGAGAGCGGACCTCAAGGAGTATTACATCACCTGTTTTCCCGAGGCCTCGAGCGATCCAAAGGAGCAGATCGGGGAAGTCTATGCTCGAATCAGTGAGTTCCTGGAAAAGCTCGGGGCTGAAGTAGTCAGCGAGCGTTGTTACGGGGAGACCGCGGTCTTTCCGGAAGTTGAGGCGGCACGCACGGACCTCTACAAGCGGCGCGGTCTCGAGTCAGAAGGGAGCCTTTCGTTTATCGGCGGAACGCCGATTGGGAAACGAGGACTGGCTGGCGTCCAGCTGTGGGCTATCCGCGCCGAAGAACGCCCCGCGGTTCGAACGATGACGGTCGATGGAAGCGCCGTCGGACGCAAGTTCTCGCACTGCGGCATTTCATACGCCTCCGTCGCCTCTGTCGAACCTTCCGCGTCGGGGCATGCCTCGCCCGATTTGAAAGACCACGCCGCGTCGATGTTTCGGGAATCGGCCAGGATTCTCAACTCATACGGTCTGACCTACCGGGACGTGGCCCGCACCTGGATCTACCTGCCTCAGCTGCTGTGCTGGTACGACGACTTCAATGCAGCGCGTCGGGAGGTGTACACCGAGCAAGGACTCGCCGATGGCTCTCGGCCCTTGTGGTTGCCCGCCAGCACAGGGATCCAAGGCCAGAGTCCGCGCGGCCGCGAATGCATGATGGACCTGCTTGCCGTTGCCGGCCGTTCCGATGTCGGCCATCGGCTGGAGATGCTCAACAGCCCGCTTCAGTGCGAAGCCTACGATTACGGGTCATTTTTCAGCCGCGCTGTCGAACTGAAGGACGAGTCGGCCAGCCGAATATTTGTTTCGGGAACGGCCAGCATCGACGGCCAAGGCAATACTGTTTTCAAGGATGACCCCAAAGGTCAGATCCGCTTCACGCTTCAAGTCCTCAAAGAGCTGGTTGGCAGCCGGGGCCACTCGCTCGCCGACATGGCCCATTGTGTCGCCTTCTTCAAGAACAGCGAGTACACGCAAGCATTCCTGGACGTTGCCGAAGAACAGGGTCTGGATGCTAGAGTAGTGGTTCAGACAGTCGCCGATGTGTGCCGAAATGACCTGCTGTTCGAGATGGAAGCGCTGACCGTGAAGGCGTAGCGCAACATCGGAAAAGCCGATTACGAGCACGAGCACGAGCACGAAAAGCGAAGCGCCGTTCGTGGAACTTTGGGTTTTCGTGCTCGTGCTCGTACTCGTGCGCGTTATCGGCTTTTGCTACCGTCGATTGGTGGTGGCACATTCTCTCGGCGACTGAAGGAGGATCTGTGCGCTCGAGAATCATCCTTCTCACCGCCATCGCTGCTGTCCTGGGCCTCGCATATTTCTCCATCCTGACCGGCGAAGACGACCCTGCCAGTCTCAGGAACATCGGGCGGAGCTACTACGAAGACGAGAAGTACGCCGAAGCGGCCAAGACTTTCCAGAGGATCCTCTCCCTCACTCCCGATTCAGCAGTCGATCAAATCAACCTGGGGATTGTCCTGGTTCAACTCGAGCAATATGAACAGGCACGGACGCACCTCCAGCGGGGGGAGAAACTCGATCGGAAGCTGGCGTCCCAGGCTGCCTACAACATCGCGCTCAGCTACAAGAGAGAACGCGAGTTCCCTAAAGCGGCGGCAGAGTTTGAGCGCGTCCTGAAACTCGATCCGTCGGATCCCGATACCGCCTATAACCTCGCCATTGTGTACGAGAGCATGGGCCAGCTGGACAAAGCGCTTGACCAGGCAACCCGCGCGGTTGAGCTGATGCGTGATGAGATCGCGCCGCATTACCGGCGAATGATGATCGCGGTCAGGCAGGGGAAGACCGACATCGCCACCCAGGAAAAGAACGAGCTGACCAGGCTGCGCGGACAGGACGCACGCAACCGGACTCCAGCGGAACTGGAGATGAGCCGCTATACCGAGATAGTGGACCCGGAGCACAAGGCCCTTCCGCCCGTCCAGAACATCCAGCCGGCCCGAGTCAGATTCACGGATGTAACCGCGTCTGCGGGGATCGATGGCCAGTCTGGCGGCGAGAACGGCGTGTCGGCGGGGATCTCCTGGATCGAACTGAACAGCGACTCCTTCCCGGATCTCTCTTTGATTGTGACCGGGCGCAAGCCCGCCTTTTGGCTGAACAACGGATCGAACGCTTTCAAGCCGTTTCCAACCGATCTCGACGTCGTTCCGGAGAGCCCGGCCCACGCTTGGGGCGATCTTGACTACGACGGAGATGAAGATCTGTGCCTTGCTGGAAAAGAGCTTGTGCAGATCTGCACGAACGATGGGTCGGGGAACGTCACCAAGGCGAGCGAGATACCGATTGGCGCCGGGGCGGTCGGCCAACTGCTCCTCGTAGACTTCGACCACGACGGAGACCTGGATCTGTATGTCGCCCAGGCTGCTTCTCCCCCTCGGATGTTTCAAAATGACGGCAAGGGTGCTTTTGCGCCCGCTCGGCCTGAAACCGGGCTTTCCCCGGCCGGCGTAAAGGCCCAACAGGTCTTGTTCCTCGACTTTGACGATGACAACGACACGGACTTCCTGCTTACGCAATCCGGACTTCCGAACCTGCTGCTTTCGAACCTGCGGGTAGGGGCCTTCGCAGACATCGCACGCCAGGTGGGTCTCGAAACGCCTTCCGACAGCCGTCACGTCATCGTCACCGACTTGAATAACGACGAATGGCGGGACGTCGTCTTCCTGCAGAAGAACGGAGATCTGTCCGCAGCGATAGGAACAAAGTCCGGTAAGTTTCAGTCAATGACCGTGGGTCGAGTGCCGGGCGAGTCGCAGGCGCTTACCGGTTTGGATTACGACAACGACGGCGACGAGGACTTGTTCGCCGGCGGGAGGCTCTTTCAGAACGACGGCCGATTCTCAGATTTCTCCGCGGCTGCCGGGCTTGATGGCATTGCCGATTCCTCCTTGAGGGAGGCAAGTGCCGAGGATTTTGATGGTGATGGGGATTTGGATTTAGCGCTCTGCCTCGGGAATGGATCCTTGCGCCTGCTCCGGAATGACGGAGGCAACCGCAACCAATGGGTTCGTGTCCAACTGGAAGGGCTGCAGAGCAACCGGTTTGGAGTTGCCACGAAGGTCGAGGTGCGGAAGGCAAGCTTCTTCCAGAGGAAGATTTGCCAGGGCCGCCCGCTTCTTTTTGGGATAGGACAGCGGCGGGATGTCGACGTGGTTCGGCTATGGTGGCCGACTGGTGTAGCTCAAAACATCCTTGGGCCGGCCGTTAAGCAGACGACGCTCGTCAAAGAGAAACTCGGGCCGCCTTCAAGCTGCCCGTTCCTCTACCTCTGGGATGGCCGTCAATTTTCCTTCTTCACGGATGTGCTGGATGTTGCGGCCCTGGGTGTCCCGCTGGCAAACGGGAAGATGCTGCCCCATGCCGATAAGGAAGACCTTCTGATCCCGGGATCGAAGGTCAAGTACAAAGACGGCCGTATTGTCCTGCAATTGACCGGCGAGCTCAGAGAAATCGTCTACGTCGACTCGGTCCGCCTCTCCTTCGTGGATCATCGGCCCGAGACTGAGATTTACCCGATGGACTCTGCCGGCTCTTCTCCTGGACGTCTCCGGCTGGCCCGCTTCGAGGGTTTGCGGCCGCCCCTCCGGGCGCGAACCGATCAGGATGAAGATCTGACCGCGAGCCTCGTCCGCCGCGACGGGATCTATGCCGCCAGTGGAATCCGTCCCACCCGCTTCTACGGCCTGGCCGCTTCCCACAGCCTGACCCTGGATTTTGGCGACTTGTCCGGGCTGAAGCAGCCTGGGTTGCTTCTCCAAGGCTGGATTAACTGGATTGACGGGGACACACTCTATGCGCTCGGCCAAGGCGCCGGTCCTGCGCCGTACGGTCCCCGACTCGAGGTGCAGAGGGACAACGGCACCTGGCAGACAGTGAGCCAGAATATCGGGCTACCCGGGGGGATCGACAAACAAGTGATAGTGCCGCTATCCCAGGAATTGTGCGGCAAGAACACACGAGTGCGGATCAGCACGAACCTCGAGCTGTACTGGGACCGAGCGGCCGTGGGGGACCTGGCCAAACAGGAAGATCGGTTGACACGCGATCTTCCTTTGATTTCATCGGATCTGCATTTCCGGGGATTCTCGAAAATCGTCCGGGGAGCGGCGGGCGCGCCGCCTCGTTACGCCTATTACGAGACCACGCAGGATGCGCCTTGGAAGCCTCAGCAAGGCCTCTTCACTCGTTTTGGGGAAGTTTCGCCTCTCCTTTCTTCACCGGATGACCGCCTGGTTGTCTTCGGTCCGGGAGATGAATTAACTCTCACTTTCGCCACGCCGCCCACCGCCAAACCGGGGATCCTGCGTGACTACATCCTGCATCTGGATGGGTGGATCAAGGATGCGAATCCGAGTACGCGGACCGGGGATCGGGTCGACCCGCTGCCCACGCGGACAATGACCAATTATCCGTTCGACGCAGAACCGAGCGTGGCAGACCGCGAGTACTGGGAGACTGTGGATCAGTACAATACGCGCGTGTTGGGGGGCCGCTGAAGAGATGATCAGCGAGTGATCAGGCAGGTACGGGTTCTGCGGACTGGCAGCCGCTCTGCCAGTCCGCAAGGCTTTGAATCCTACCAGTAGGACTCATCCAACTCTGTGCCGTCTTCGATGTACCAGACATCCTCGCCATACTTCCGGGAGACGAGTATGTAGACCTTTTTCACCTTGTCCAGCTCAGCCTTCGGTACGGTTACGCGAAGCGTCAGCTTCCCGCTCTTGGCAGGAATGGTGTTTCCGGAAATCTGGAAACCCTGGATCGCTACTTTGCTGATGTTCCACCAGTTGGAAGCGTAGCCCTGATCAAAGGAAGCCATGGGGACGTTAATCGCCTCGCCGTCCTTCAGAATTTCGAGTTTCAATCCGGCAAGCTTGCCCGTGGCCGGACCAAAGCCCACGCGGTACTCACCATTTGCCGCAAATTCCGAAAACTGAGCACTGAAACTCACGTTACCTTCGGGCATCGCGCGGATGACCGGCGGGCTCATGGACGCTCGGTCTTGAGCAGCCAAGAACAGAAACGACGAAAGCACCAGTGCCACAAGAACCAGTTTTTTCATATCAATCATTCCCCAAATTTCTGCGGCCCAATGATACCACGTTAGAACCGGAGTGAATATCCCGAAACTGGCGGGGCGGGGCAGCCTCACCCCAGCCTAAAACCTTTCGCCTCCATGCTATACTGATCCAAATGAGTCGATACAGTTGCTGCCTGTGCGTTTTTTTTCTTTTCTCAACGTACGCGGCCGCCCAAGACCAGGGTCAAGTATCCGCCCGAAACTTCCTGCGTATCAATGAGGAATTTTGTACTGCCGGCCAACCGTCTCTTCAGGACCTTGAGCGCCTGAAACAACAAGGCGTGGTCGGAATTATCAACTTGCGACGCCCGCAAGAGAACCCGGAAGAACAAGCCCAGGAAAAGCAGAAGGCGGAGGAACTCGGTCTGAAGTACTTCTCCATTCCGGTTGACGGCGCCAATCCGTTGCCCGAGCAAGCGGAGGAGTTTCTGAAGATCATCGGTGAGAAAGAGAATCGCCCGCTTTTCATCCACTGTCAAAGCGCTAACCGGGTGGGGGCTTTCTGGTTTATCTATCGTGTTCTGCATGACAACTGGGACTGCGCACGGGCCGAACAGGAAGCCCGGCAGGTGGGTCTCAGCCGCCCGAACCTGGTCGAGTTCGCCAAGAAGTACGTCGAGGAAAAGAAGCCGCAGGCGTGCGCGGCTCTGTAACGCGAGACCGCTCTCGATAGTGTGAATCGGGTCTCTATGAAAGCCATCCGTGTCCACCAAGCAGGCGGTCCTGAAGTTCTTGAATTCGAGGATATCCCGGTTCCGGAGCCATCTTCCGGTGAGGTCCTGGTCGAGCTTCAGGCCTCGGGTGTCAATTTCATAGATACCTATCACCGCCAGGGCCTCTATAAATTGAACCTTCCATTCGTGCCCGGCATGGAGGGCGCCGGAGTGGTGCGGGCCGTCGCCTCTGATGTCACGACCTTCAAGCCCGGGGATCGAGTGGCTTACGCCCTGAGTATCGGTTCATACGCCGAGCAAGTGGCCGTCCCTGCATCCAAATTGGTCCGCTTACCGGCGGAGCTCGATTTCACGGCTGGTGCTGCGGCTATGCTGCAAGGCCTGACCGCTCATTACCTCACCAGCAGCACGTTCGTCCTGAAGCCGGGTCATGCTGCTCTCGTCCATGCTGCTGCAGGCGGAGTGGGCCTGTTGCTGGTTCAGGTCGCGAAACTGCTAGGAGCCACGGTTTTCGGCACCGTCTCGACGGAGGAAAAGGCAGACCTCGCCCGGGAGGCGGGCGCGGACGACGTCATCCTCTACACGAAGAGCGACTTCGAGGCTGAGATCAAACGGATCACATCCGGTCGGGGCGTTGATGTCGTGTATGAATCCGTTGGCCGGGAAACGTTCGACAAGAGCCTAAATTGCCTGAAGCCTCGTGGCTGCCTTGTCCTTTACGGGCAGTCAAGTGGTCCCGTGGCTCCTCTCGATCCCCAGATCCTCAACTCAAAAGGCTCCCTCTTCCTCACGCGCCCTAGTCTCAACCATTACGTCGCAACTCGCGAGGAGCTCGACGGTCGCGCCGCGGACCTGTTCGGCTGGATCCGGGAAGGCCGGGTGAAACTTCGCATCGGCGGTCAGTATTCCCTCAAAGATGCGGCCCGGGCGCACCGGGACCTGGAAGCGAGGAAGACAACCGGCAAGCTTCTGTTGGCCCCGTGAACGTTTCCCGCACCGCGGCTGTCAAAGAATAACAATGCCTACGACTAGACAATCTGCACGATTCTTCGCACTGATCCCCGTCATTGCCTTGCTGGCCGTCTCTGGATTCGCGGTTGACGACCCCCAGCCGACGTCGGGCAAGAAGATCCTGCTGAGCTTTGACACGCTGCCCGCCATGAAGCCGATGGGCTATTGGACGCCTCGCGAAATCAGCAACATGATTTTGAAGTCCTTGGAACGGAACAATATCAAAGCCGTGGGCTTTGTGGTGGCTGAGAAGATAGAGGACGACCCCACTTCGTACATAGTACTGGAAGACTGGGCGTCCAAAGGTCACATCCTGGGAAACCAGACATACGGCAATGTCGACCTGAATGAGCTGAGCGCGGAGGACTTCCTGCAGCACGCCGAGGACGGTCAGAAACCGATTTGGTCGACCTCGAAGAAATACCGATTCAACTTCAGGTATTTCCGTTTTCCGCAGCTGCATGAAGGCAACACGCCGGGTAAGAAGAAAGACGTGCGCCGGGCTCTGGAGGATGGTGGGTATCAGATTGTGCCTGTGACCGTAAAAACCTCCGACTACCGCTTCAATCGCCCGCTGATCGAGAAGCAGAAGACGCAGGCGAACGTTGATCAGCTGAAGGCCGCCTATTTGAGCCACATCGGGAAGATGCTCGACTATGCGGAGAAGCAGTCAGCTGCCGCGTTTGACCGCAATATCACACAGATTCTGTGGCTTCACGCCGGAATCGCGACTGCGACGTGGCTCGACGACTTGATCGGCATGCTGCGCGGGCGCGGATACGAGTTCGTCTCGCTTCCCGAGGCCTTGAACGATCCGGCCTTCAAGACGGCCGAGACGTACGCCGGCCCGCTGGGGCTTTCATTTCTCGACCGCGTGGCCGCAACGCGCAATCTGGCCTACGACCAAAATTACGGGGAGATCAAGGACCCGGAAATAGAAAAGCTGGTTGGGGAAGAGTAAGGTATTCGAGCCGACCGGCTCGAGCTAGATGCCTCAGGTGCCTCCCCGAGGGCAGGCCGCCCCGACTTTCGGGCTCGTCCTTGACGATGATTCAGCAGACACGGCGAAGGATGAGAGCAGCTTCTGGACCTGTTGACTTCCGCACTTCGGACACACTATTTCTTCAGAGCGATTGAAGACGATTTTCTCGAATTTAGCGTCGCACTTCTCGCACCGGTACTCGAAAATTGGCATAACAGGATTATACTCCAAAGAACGGCAAATTTTGGTCCGCAGGACTTGATGCGCGGGGTGCGAAAATGAAACTTCGGCTGGATGGGTTTCGGCCTGAATTCCTGGACTTTCAACGCGGCATTCGTGTCGGGCATTTGGAGCCCCACGAACGTATTACCCAGATCCTGAAGCTGAGTCTTGAGCAACGTTACGGGCAGACTTTCGTGACGGACCGGTGGGGCCGGGGGGTCTACTGGCAATGGATCTGCTTCCTGCCGAAAGCCAACCGGCTCGCTAAGCCCATTTCTTCGCACGTGAATTTCGGGTGCGCCAAGTACTTCATCATGGTCGACCGGGAAGAAGCACGGTTCAAGGCCGGGCTGCAAATTGAGCGCGGCTTTGTCAAAGCCGAGCAGTACCCGGACTGCCAGCTGTGCGACGATTGGGACTGGAACCGGCTGGTCGCCGGACTGAAGGACAGCGGACCACTTTTGAAGGAACTGCGGAGATTAGCCGGTGAAGACTTCGGAATCCAGGTCGGAAGCTGGGAACAGCCGGCCAGGTACTCGTCGTCGGACTTTCCGTCCTCGTCACAGTTGCGCCGGGTGTTCAGCTCAATGCCGCCGGATCGTTGGGGCGGGTTCCAGGTCTTCTACCCGATGACGGCCGAGGAAATCCGGGCATCCACCGGCCAGGACCTCGTCGAGGCCATGCTGGCCATCTTTGAAGAAGTCACACCGGCGATGAACGAGTGCATGCAGATCCAGCTGGCGACGAAGGATCAAAGCCCGGCGCACGCATAACGAACGACGTGGACGGCGCGGACGAGGTGGGCAACTTGTCGTCCACTGGGTCGATTGGGTCCATTTTGTCCACTGCTGCCTGAATCCCATGAAAAGACGAGCTTTCATTCTTTCCCTCGTTCTCTTCTCGTCCCTCTCCCTGCGCGCGGAACCTCCCCGGTGGGCGGTCCGGGTGCACCCGGCTGTGCTGGCCGGCATCGACTATGCTGACATGGAGAGCGGTCGCGTCTCGCCTGCGGAGGTGGTGACGAAGCTGAAGGCGCCTGATTTTGGCAGTCAGCTGGTCAGTTTCCTCGATCTGTGCCGACGACAGGGGATCTCGGAGATCATCCTGGACGGTGTTCAGCCCGAGCTGAAAGGTATCTATTTTCGATCACCGGAGCTTGAGAAACTCGGCTGGGTCGTGCTCGCCGATGTTCTCGGCCAATTGCGCGCTGAGGCCGCCAAACGGGACCTGAAGGCCGGGTTAAGTCTTTCCGAGCTGGGGATTCACTCTCGAGGGCTGTACGAGCAAGAGTACGGACTTCAAGCTGTAAAGGAGCTCTCGCTCACCGGCTTGGAGTCCGTTTTTCGCGACTTGTCAGGCACTTACAGTGTGTCCTCAGTGACCGAGGAGGAGTTCCCGGCGCTCTGGTTCCAGCCGCTGGTCAACTTAAGTCGACTGCTGAATTTCACTTATGTCCACCGGGTCTCGGCGGACGACATCGTGACACTGGCGACGGGGGCTCAGAAAACGACGCCACTGAATGCTTTTCCACAGTCGCTCGTGTTGTCGACCCACGATGTTGACCGCCTTCTTGCTCCTGGCGTCGAGGCGGCGGTCACAAATGGCTCTCTCCCGCTCCTGCTGTCTCCCGAGCGGGCGGCAGTGGATGTCAGTGATCTCCACTTCGGCCGGCTCTTCCTGGAGGGCGCGATACTCTTCCGGGCCGTGCAGGCAGCCCCTGAAGCTTTCACTCTGGAGGCCTCACGCGACACCCTTGTACGCCTCACGCCTGGTCTCCTGAGACGGGCCTCGGATCTAGTCGGCCAGCACGACGACTCCGCCCCGCTTCTCAACCTCGTGGTCCTTGGAACCCCTCGAGCGAGGTTGGACCCCGGCCAGATTGCCTGGCTGCAGTTGTCCGCTAATCTCGAGCCGCTGGCACTCGCCTTCGGCGCGGCAGGCTACCAGGTGAGAATGACGAACCGGATTTTGCCTGATGCCCGCGCCTACTATGTCTACGTAGCCGGAGACGCGCGTGAGGAATGGGGTGTATGCCAGGCGGTGCTGGAACAACGCGGCCGGGAGGTGCCCGTTTTCGTGCAGCTCGGCTCTGAACCGCAGAGGGGGCTGCTTGACGATCTCAGCCGTTTCCTGGGTTTTCGCTCCGCCACTTGGGTGAAGGGAATCATCCCACCGATCGGGCTGTACAAAGGGCGCCAGGTGACCTACAAGGGCCCTGATTTGTACGATGGTCACGTGCCGGCCGGGTATCTGCAGCTTGGCGTCGACTCTGCTCAAATCCTGCTGGCAGATGGCTCGCACAATGCCCTGATTGCTGTCTCCCCGAGTGTGCCCAATCGGTTTTTTGTGAACTCGAATCTGATTCATCGGGAAGTTGCCTACCCTCTCTCTCAACTCCTCACCTCCGGAAGAGCGCTGCAACGTCCGGCCCCTTGCTTCATCGCAGTCGGCAAGAAAACCGCCTTCTGGGCGTTAGCGGATACAGAGGTCGAATGGGTCCACCCCGGCACCGGCGAGCGACTGGTGCTGGAGATGAAACAGGGCGGGTTTCATGTGGAGTGAACCTGGGAGCGCAGGCATCCTGCCTGCTCGTGCCATTTCGTCGAACGTTAGTTTGCCGCCACGAGCAGGCAGGATGCCTGCGCTCCCAGGTTTACACCACCCTCTCCAAACTCGCCTGAAACGTCATGAGGTCTTCGTTTTCGCCGATGACCATCAGTTTGTCGTCTTTTTGGATGACGCAATCAGGCCTCGGGCTGACTGCCTTTTTCCCCGGCCCGAAAATAGCGATGACCGTTATGCCGTAACGCTCCCGGAGGCGCAGCTGCATGAGGTTCTTTCCGACGAACTCTTCTGGGGCGAGCAGCTCCAGAAGGCTGATGTCGCCGTGAAGGCGCAGGTAATCCAGGATGGTCGGCTGGACGATACTCACCGCCAGATTCTCGGCGCTGTCCCGCTCCGGATAAATCACTCGGGTAGCACCCAGGATCTGGAGTATTTTCGCGTGCTCGTCAGAAATTGCCTTGACGAAGATCTCTCGGACGCCGAGCGCCTTCAGATGCAAAGTCGCGAGGATGCTGGCATCCATGCGATCGCCCAGGCTGATTACGGCGGCGTCCATCGCTTCGACACCAAGCTCCTCGAGCACGTCCCTGTTGGTGCCGTCGCCCACAACGGCTCTCGTCACAAACGGCCCGATCCGCTGTATTGCCTCGCGGTCGAGGTCAACGGCCGTCACGTCTGCGAGCCCTTCCAGTCTTCGCGCACAGTGAAAACCGAAGCTGCCCAGCCCTACAAAAAGGATTTGCCGCATATCAACCTACCATCACGTTTTCCCGGTAGTATTCGATCTGAATGGTCCCGCGTTGGGCCCTCGCGATCATGACCGCCACCGTCAGCGGTCCGACCCGGCCTATCAGCATGAGCAAGATGATTTGAAGCTTTCCCCATGCGGTCAGTCTCGGAGTGACCCCGGCGGAAAGGCCGACAGTTGCGAATGCTGAGACGGTCTCAAAGCTGGTCTCAATGAACGTCACCGAAGCTTCCCGGTGGGGGGTCATCCCGGTTTCGGTCCACTGCATGGTGAAGTTAAAGAGTAAGAGCAGTGTGAGTGCAACCAGGATGATTGCTCTTGCCTCGTTAATGCTCTTGTCGGGGACTGTTCGGTTCAGGATGTTCGTCGCATTTTGTCCCTTGCCGCGGCTGTAAGCGTTTGCAAGAAACAGGGCGACCGTGGTCGTCTTCACTCCGCCGGCCGTTGAACCCGGGCTCCCGCCGATGAACATCAGCAGCATTGTGAAGACCATCGTTGATGCGGTTGTCTGGGCGTAGTCGATCGAATTGAAGCCGGCGGTCCTCGGAACGACCGCGTGGAACAGTGAGACGAGCATTTTCTGCGGGAAACTGAGTCCGGCAAGGACATTCCCGCGCTCGAGCAGAAAGAAGACAAGCGTGCCTACGACTATGAGGATGAGGGAAGTCAGCAAAGCCAACTTACTGTGTAGCGACAGTCGGGAGCGGCCGCGGTACAGCAGAAGCCTTTCGACGTCATAGATGACAAGGAAGCCGATCCCGCCCGTGAAGATCAGAGATGCCACGACAAGATTGACGACCAGGTCGGTCTTGTAGGCCGTCAGGTTCGCAGGAAAGAGCGAGAAACCAGCGTTGCAGAAGGCTGAAACGGCGTGAAAAGTCGCTTGCCAGGCGGCAGGCCCGGCCGGAAAATCGTCGCGCCAGGACAGGAACAGGCAGAGGGCGCCGGCGGCTTCTATCCCGACGGTGAAAAGAATGATGCGCCGCACCAGGTGAAAGAAGGATCGAGCGTCAAGCGAGGAGTATGTTTTCCTTACGATGTCACGCTGCCGCAGCGGCATCTTCTTCCCCATCAGGATGGCGAAGAACGATGAGAGAGTAATAATACCGAGGCCCCCGACTTGGATCAGCATCAGGATCACGATTTGTCCGAAACGGGTGAAGTGCGTGCCGATGTCAGTGACGGCCAGGCCCGTCACACAAGCTGCGGAGGTGACGGTGAAGAGGGTATCGATGAACGGGAGCGGCTTCCCGACATGGGAGGCGGGAAGTGCAAGGATCGTCGTCCCGAAGACGATCAGCGAGACAAAGCTGAGCACGATGACCGCTTCGCTCGGCAGTTCAAATCCACGGACTCTGACGCTGTTCATGGGTGAGATATCGGACGGATCGGACCGATCCGTCCGATCCGTCCGATTAGGGCTACGTTCACACCTTCTCAGACGTCTCGGACTTCATCTTGGCCGGCACGTCGCGCCGCGGCGGTCCCACGTAGATCTGGCGCGGCCGGGCGATCTTCTGTTCGGGATCGTTGATCAGTTCCTCCCACTGGGCGACCCATCCCACCATTCGGCCTATTGCGAAGAGAACCGGGAACATCGCAGAAGGGAAGCCCATTGCCTGGTAGATCAGTCCGGAGTAGAAATCGACGTTCGGATACAGTTTCCGGCTTTTGAAATAGTCGTCCCTGAGCGCGATCTGCTCAAGCTCGAGGGCGATATCGAGGAGCGGATTCATCCCAGTCACGTTGAACACCTGGTCGGCCATCCGCTTGATGATCCTCGCCCTCGGGTCGTAGTTCTTGTAGACGCGGTGTCCAAAGCCCATCAGCCGGAAATCGCCCTTTTTCACCCGCTCGATGTATTCGGGGATCCTGTCCGTCGAGCCGATCGTCTCGAGCATCTCCAGGACGGCTTCGTTCGCTCCGCCGTGCAGAGGGCCAGCCAGCGCTCCCACCGCGCCGGCCGCAGCCAGATAAGGGTCGGGGCGAGAGCTGCCGATGGCGCGCATGACGCTGGTGCTGCAATTCTGCTCGTGATCGGCGTGGAGAATGAACAGGACATCGAGCGCCTTCTCCAAGTCCGGATGGACCTCGTAGTCGGGTTTCCCCGAAAACATCATGTTTAGAAAATTCCCGGCGTAGCTTCGTTTGGAAGGGGGAACGAAAGGCAAGCCGTTCTGGTGCCGGTAGATGTAGGCAGCCAAAGTGGGGACTTTGGCGATCAGCCGGATCATCTGCCGCTTCCGGTTGGCCGGATCTTCGACCTGCTCGCTCTCCGGATAGCAGGTGGACAGCGCTGCCACGGCGCTGACCAACATACCCATCGGATGCTCGTTCTTTGGAAACGCCTGGATCACGCGAGCGGCAGCCTCGGGTATCCCCGTCTCGCTCATGATCGACTCGCGCCACTGCCTTTCCTCGGCGTCGCTCGGCAGTTCGCCCGCCACGATCAGGTGCGTCACCTCAAGGTACGAATAGTATTCGGCCAGCTGATCGATCGGATACCCGCGATGCAGAAGAATACCTTTGTCGCCGTCTATGTACGTGATCGTGCTGCGGCAGCATGCCGTGTTCATAAATCCGGGATCATAGGTCATCAAACCGAAGTCTTCCGGCCGGACCCTGATCTTTCGCAGGTCGACTGCCTTAACGGTCTCTGATTGAATCGGGACTTCGTAGTCGCGCCCCGTGCGGTTGTCTTTGATTGACAGGCTGTCTCCCATCCTTGTAGCCTCTCCCAGATTGGTGGTTGATGATTGATCATTGATGATTGATGATTCACGGTTTACAGGGCTCACAGGTCAATCATTAATCATCAGTTAAAAATGGTCAATCCAAGGCCGCCTTCCTCATCTTTCGGACAGAGTTGATCAGGTAGATGCCCGAACACCTGCCGAGATCATCTTTGCCGAGTACCTTTTCGATGATCTTGCCGGCGGCGAGCAGAAACCCACGGTACGTGCCGGGCAAGAGTCCGGATGAGACGGGCGGCGTGAAGAGTTTCCCGGCGATTTCGAGTACCAGGTTGGCGACGGTCGATTCCGTGATTTCCCCGCGCTCATTCCAGAGGATGACGTCCTCGAAGCCGGGGCAAGCGCCGAGCGCGTCTTCATACACCGTTCGCCTCGTGGTCTTGTGGTAGAGAAAACGATCCCGAGAATCGACCGGATTCCTGCTGAGGCAAACCCGCACCTCTGCTTCTCCAGACGGCTGAAAAGGCCAGCTCTCCAGCCTGATTTCACCCGACGGCGGGATCAAGAGACGCACCTTCTGTGGCATGGACCCGAAACAGGACGCCTGACTCTCGAGCCGATCGCGTATGGCGCCCGGGATAACAGGGTAGGAAAAATAAGCGGCGCTTTGAACAAGGCGAAGAAGATGCCGCTCAAGCAGGAAATAACCGTCCTCGGGGGTCCAAAGGATCGACTCCAAGAGCTGGAACTCAGGCCCCGCCTGATTCAGTGTCTTAGCCTTCACGAGACATTCTTCGTACTCGGAGTCTTCTTCCGAATCCCAGACGATCCCGCTCCCGACGCCGTATTCAGCCGAGTCTTCCTGGGTGTCAAGGAGCAAGGTTCGTATGGCGACATTGAACTGCGCGCGACTGTCCGGAGCGACAAATCCTACGGTGCCTGTGTAGATACGCCTCGGTGTCGTCTCAAGCCGGTTGATTATCTCAACCGTTCGCACTTTGGGGGCCCCCGTGATGGAGGCGGCCGGGAACAGCGCTCCCATGGAGTCGGTTAAGGACGCTTCGGTTCTGCCTTCGACCGTGCTGGTCATCTGCCAGACCGTCGGGTGTCTTTCAACCTCGAAAAGACGAGTGACCGACACGCTGCCGTTGGAAGCGATGCGCCCCAAGTCGTTTCGCACCATGTCCACGATCATCAGGTTCTCAGCTTGGTTCTTCTGCGACTGTCGAAGCCACTCGGCCTTCGCCACATCATCCAGGAACCAAAGTCCACGAGCTGCCGTGCCTTTCATCGGGCGCGACCAGATGCGTCCGTCCTGTCTTGACCAGAACATCTCCGGTGAAGCCGAACAGATGACCCACCGCCCGGCACGCACGTAGGCCGCGTAACCCGGTTGATGGAGAGGAACCATGTGTGAAAACAAGTCCCAGGGATTACCGTGAAAGGAGCCATGAAGCCGGAACGAATAATTGACCTGGTAAGTATCACCCTCAGCAATGTGCTGTTTGATTCGTCGAATACAAGCCCGGTATTGATCCGGATTCACGGAGGCCTGCCAATCGATCGGAGGGGTTTTTGTTGTGTCGAAGGCGGGGTCTACGATCTCCGGCTCGCGGTAAATGCCGAACCACAAACAAGGAAACTCCGCCGGAGGTTTCACGCTCAGAGCGGCGTCAAACGCGGGTGAGCTTTCGAAGGAGAGAAAACCTGCCGCCCAGCGATCATGTGAAAGCAGGTCCTGATCGATTTGTTTCAAACATGCGACGACAGTCTCGGGGGAGGTTGCGGTGTAGATTTTGACAGGCCGCACGAATCGGAGCCACCGGGAGGCGGTTGCGTCACAGATCAGCACGCAGTCTTGATCGTCCCCCAAAGCTCCCGGCATTCGCCAATTCTAGCAGGTGATTGCTTTTTTGGAGTGCGGCGGCAGAGGGAGTGCTCCTTACACGAACTTTGCCGGTTCCACCCCGAAGGGGCATAAGCGCTCAAATAAGGGGCTCTGCCCCATAAGCGCTAACTTAATTGCAGGCGACGATCTTAGAGGGCCAAAGGCCCGATT
>Ga0105092_10000574_pt1 | contig 19261 bp, 31 predicted proteins | sample PPLLak2March2015_FD_87021 | JGI IMG/M metagenome (GOLD analysis project Ga0105092, IMG submission 87021) | Freshwater sediment microbial communities from Prairie Pothole Lake near Jamestown, North Dakota, USA - PPLs Lake P7 Core (1) Depth... | ecosystem: Environmental > Aquatic > Freshwater >... | reverse complement strand
GGAATGGTTCAAGCCACATGTAGCCGGTTACTATGCACACCTTTACGGATTGCCGGAAGATCGTGAGCTGGTCGAAGAGATGATCGATAAGCTGATCGATCTGGGGACTGGAAAAACTAAACTGGCAGACTATTTGTAACTGAGCTTATGCGAAAGGGGAGGGGCCATGGATAATGTTTATGTGGGGCAAACCGTAAAGATCAAGCACACCGCATTTGATGATCATAGCGATGAGAGTATGTTTCATCTTCGCGGTGAGACTGGCAAAGTCAGGACAATTAATTCAGATGCTACTGTTTTAGTTAACCTGACCAATGGGGTACTCTGCATCACAATTGACGATCTTGAAGATGCAGACGATTGGCAGTTATGAATATTACACAAACCGCCTACGATGTTCTGTGGTCGATGATCTTCATGTTTTCGGGTATTGCGCTCTGTGTTTTGTACCTGAAAGCATTCTGGCCGGAACAATACCGCTGGTATCTCAGTATTGACTATTCGATCAATCAATTGATCGGCCTGGTGCTGGTTATCTCGATCATTGGTGTACTGATCAAGGCCGGGTTTTACGATCTTGTGATGCGAAAGGAATTAGGCAGATGAAAAACGAAATCAAGCAAATCATCTACCCGCCAATCATAAGCATCTGGGACATTGCCAAGGTCGTTATAGGTTTTGCGTTGGGTGTCCAGATGCTTCATTGGCTGGTCAAATACTTTGTAAAGCGTTAGCTGTAATCGGGGTTATGCGAAAGGACTAAACATGGGAGAAGATACCTTTTTACCAATACCATGTCGATTTACCAAGATTGGTGATGGTAATCCGGATTATAAACGTCCCTGCATATTTAAATATTGTGAACATGAAGTTTTGTGTTGTATTGGTTACTATGATGGTGTCTTTTATAAAGGCATATTTGATCATATCATTCAAGCCCCTGATGAATGGTCTTACCTTCCTCTTGGTTATTTTTAGGCGAAAGGGATAACGACCTATGACTATTATTGGAAACATTATGGCGGCATGTTTTTACGCTGGTATTATTCTGGGATCGATTTGGTTTATTACTCCCAGAAATGCTTTTCCTGTTGATCGCAGAAACCGTAAAATTCATGGAATCGCATTTGTCCTGATTAACCTTGCCGTGATGTTTATTGGCATTGGCGGTTGTACGCTGGCGTTAGGATCAATCCTAAACCAATTGAAAGGTGCGTATATGATTCAAATAACGAATGTAATATTCATCGGGATTATAGTGGCTCTATTCGCCTATGTCTTTTACGAGACAATAAACGTTTATCTTACGGGAGGAGAATTGGGAGATTGGTTGGCTAAACGTTTTAGCCGAAAGGGAAATGGAATGCAAAACGAAAGCAAACACACATCCTGGTTAGCTGCTAGTATTGTTACACACATCGGTTTGTTCCTTACTGCAACCTTGATACTGGGATTATTTATCACTCGCCATGATGATCCTAGAATTGTCGAACGGTTATATGCAGTAATCGCATTTGGTACACTAATGAGTTTTGCAATCAATGTAATTATGCATTTCGTTAAGCGAAGGGAATAAGCTATGAAATCCGAAATCAAACAAATCATCTTCACGCCAATCATTAGCATCTGGGATATTGCCAAGATCGTATTGGGTTTTGCTCTGGGGGTTCAGGTGCTTCACCAGATCGTTAAATACTTTGTGCGAAAGGGATAAGCCGATGAACGACCTTTACGAACAGACCAATACCGCTATTAGGATATGGATTAGCTTATTGGTATGTGTAATGGTCAGTGGGATTGCTTTATTGTATATTGATTTAGTTAAGTTGATTTTCAATTTAGCAATCCAATATAGGTATGAATTAATTGGCGGTATTTTGATAGGCCTTGTTTTGGCTCAAGTGATTAGAGCGGTTATTCGCGTAATTTCTTAAGGGATTGCGGAGGGTAAAGAAATGCTTCAATTGGCAACAGAATTAATATTATATATGTTCATTGCGGCTGTTTTAATATTTGCGGTTTGTTTGTTCATGGATTTTATTACCGATGGGGATTTTAGCAGATGGATAGGTAGGTTTCTAGATAAAATCCCTGGTCCTTGGTTCTTTGATTAAGAGATAAGCCCGGTTATGCGTAAATTACTTGATTTATGCTGTGGTCAGGGTGGAGCCGCCAAAGGGTATCAGCGGTCAGGTTTTTTTGTGGTTGGCGTTGATATCATACAGCAACCAAGATATATCGGTAATGATTTTATATTGGGTGATGCATTTACTATTCTTGATGAACTTATCAATGGATCAAAAATCGCATCTAAAAACGGCCGGTTGTATAAATTAGACGATTTCGATGTGATCCATACTAGCCCGATTTGCAAGGGTTACAGCATTATGAGTAATTGTTTAGTTGGCTATTCTTTTCAAAGACAAATCGCCTTTATGCGGGATCTGCTTGTAAAAACAGGAAAGCCATACGTTATCGAGAATGTTACAGGAGCGAAACGAGCATTAGAACACCCTGTAATGCTTTGTGGTGCTACATTCGGGCTAAAAGTTTACCGCCATCGCTGGTTTGAAATTAAACCGTTTATTATGGTGCCATCACATATACCACATAATGACAGCACTCCCAAAGCAGGCAGGGGTTTAAAAAGCCCGAAGGGATTTATTAGCGTCGCCGGTCATATTAGCGATATGGAATATTGTTCATTCGCAATGGGTATAGATTGGATGACACAAACAGGATTACCAGAAGCTATCCCACCGGCTTACACAGAATATATCGGCAAGCAAATTACCAGGCAATTATGGCAATCGGGGTAATGCGATGGAAACTATCTGGCGTGTTATTGTAGTTAGAAAACATCCCAGCGGCGAATGGCAAAAGGCGTTTGTATTAGGCTGGGTCATCATGGCAAAAGATCATCCACCATTTGATGTGCAATCATTCAACGCCAGTGGTCATCAAATATGGATCGGGATAGTGGATGCGTACAAAGCAAGTTTAGGGGATGCACATGAATAAGGCATTTAAAATAACTTTATTAGTCAGTATTGTTGGTGCCATATATTGGCTATTGGATCTAGCCGGTTATGGTTTACCCTGGCTTCCACCATCGTTTTTTGCTGTGATCGCCTTGGCGTGTTTTTGGTGTAGCATCCTATCCTATATTTGGTCCGAGTTTATCCAGGGCAGATAGTTTAGATTATGCGAAGCATTAGACAAAGCCGCCCATTGAAGGCGGCTTTTATTATTAGAACAAATAGAACAGCAGATTAGAGTATCTTGACAATAACCTAACGTTAGGTTATAATGTAGTCATAAGTTCAATAACCAAGTGAGAGTGAGATCGAAAGGAAAAATCAAATGAACGCAAAGTTAGCCGAACTTCTGAAGAAGCACAACGCAGAATTCAACTGGAACGAAGCCGAGGGGACTTGGTGCCTGTCTGGGACCGACAAGGGCAATGGCTGGGAGACTGACGACTTCGAGGCTGGAAGTCTGGACGATGCCGAGAGCGATGCCATCAACTACCTGGTCGAGTACAACAGCTAGACAAACCCTTTCGATCCGCTGTGGATAACTGCAAGTCTCAAAACCAACCCCGCCGGTCGGGCCAAAGGCCGGCGGGGCAAAACACCGGTAAAAGGAAAAACAAAAATGAAAACCATTCCATTTTTCAATCATCGTGTTTTGATTAACCTGGGTATTGCTCCTACTTTTCCAGTAGTAGGGAAGGTTTGGCCCAATGGATTTTATATCGCAGTTTGGAAAGTATCAATTCAGTTTGTCTAACAATCGAATAATCCGGATCAAGTAAAAATAAGGAGCAACCAAATGACTGACAAACGTGTTTTCAAAGCCGCAGAAGTTGACGCCAGCAAATCAGGTTGGATTGCTGATCTATCACCTGTCGATGTGGTCAATCCTGATTGCTACTGGAGCTTTAACAGCCAGCGCCAGGCAACCAAATTTGTAGAGCTGGTGGATGGCGGTATGCGCCCCGAGGAAGCATCCCACATTGTCGTAGACCAGGCTCAGGCCGCGGCGGCGCTTGGCTCGATCCGGTCAACCCGCAAGGCTGCTGCCAGCCGGACGAACGGCAAAAAAGGTGGACGTCCTCGGAAGCAGATAGTTGAGAACAAATAGATGGCCAGCATCGCCAAAAACAGCGGTCCTCGAGGACCGCTGTTTTTGGCGATGCTGGCCATACACGGATTAGTTGTCTAGTGCATTTACGGCCTTCTCCAGGTCTGCATGGCTGGGAGTTGTATAAATCCTCGTTGTGTCAAGGCTGGAATGGCCTAGAAGGGTAGCAACCTGATCTAAAGATACGCCGCTATCGATTAGGTTTTTAGCAAATGAGTGTCTCAATATGTGCGGCGTTACATCGAGCCCGGATGATTGGCTTATTTCAGATAATGTTCTTTGAACTGACCGGGGTGTAACATCAAATAACAAATCGCCGGCAGGTCTAATCTTCAACCATTCACGAATGGCATCTCTGGCAAGTTGATTGATAGGTACCTTTCGAGCCTTTTGCCCTTTCCCTGATCGTACCAGTATCATCCCTTTACGTTCGCTGATCGTAATATCGCTCATCTCCAGTGAGCATAATTCTCCAATCCGCAATCCAGTATTTAGTAAAACGACCACAACTGATTGATCGCGCAGACGAAGAAACTTAGTATTGGCTGTGTGAGCTGCTAATAAATTCTTTTCGATAGCTCGTAGTAATGCGGCCTGCTGGCGACGGTCTAGCCACTTGGGGGCTAACTGCTGTTCGTTTACTCCCCTTACTCTCATGGGATTACGATCAATTAAGCTGATCGAGATCGCCCATTCTGACCATACTTTTATAGCAGCCAGGCGTCTATTGATCGTTGCCGGTGCTGCCTTTTCAGTGACCATCAGGAATTGTTTGTAATCTCTAATATCGGCTGTTGTTATAGTGGCTGGTGTTGGATCTTCTCCATTGGTTTGAGCATACCACTTTGAGAACTGGCGTATATCCGTTACATAGGCGGTTACAGTGTTTGCGGATCTGCCTTTATTGACTAAATACAGATCGAAAGTTGTGTTATCTTCTTCCATGGAAGTATTATACGACATATTTTTTTATGGATAATCAAACAAAAATGGCGCTTTATGCGCCATTTTTGGCAGGAATAAAACGTATACGGCCCCTTATGCGTCATGGATTTGGGTAGGGATTGGGCGTCTCTGTGGGCGTTTCGGTTGGGGTAGGGGTAGGCGTTTCAGTGGGTGTGCTGGTGGGCGTCTCTGTTGGCATGGGTGTATAGGTCGGGTATGGCGTGTATGTTGGTCGGGGGGTTTGGGTTGGCTGTGGGGTATAGGTTGGGTAATATGTGGCGCTCGGATAGGCTGTATACGTTGGCTCGGGAGTGGAGGTAACTATCACGATCTGGGTAACGATCTGGGTTACCGGTACGGACCGCTCTACCACAACCGTAACCGGTACTGGTATCTGCTGATTGATAATCTGGGTCTGTCTAACAATGACCGTAGACTGTACCCGCTGGGTAACGATCTGGGTTACAGGTACAGACACATAACTAATGCTGTTTGTGGTCTGTGGCCTGTTGGTTGGTCTGAGGGTTGGGGTAGCAGTTGCCGTTACAGTTATCGAGCTGGTTATTGTTTGTGTAATCGTTATGGCCGGTGTTGCCGTAATGGTCGTAATGATTGGGCTCTCTGTTGGCGCCTGGGCTTTTGCGGTTTTGTTACTCAGCAAAAACCAGATCCCTGAACATAACGCAGACAACAAAATTACCCCTACCCAAACAGTCCATATGCTTGTTTTGCGCTTGTTTGATTTATCATCCCAAAGGGCTGGCTCCTCCAATGGGTTTACATTTGGAGGGGCAAGTATAAATTTTGTGCGTGGTTTGAGTAGGAACATTATTACCCGGCAGTAGGTATCATCTTCAGGATAATTCTCCACACGGCATATGCAACCCTGGCTACTTCCGCGAGCAGGATTGCCCCGAACATTAACATGGGTATTGTCATGTCGAAGTTTGTCAACAGAAGCACGTATACGACCCGTATAGTGGTAGATGCTACTACGGTTATACGATCTGCTATCCCTAATGCGGCATGGGTTGGCAGTATTCCTGTTAGGCGCATGATGATCCCTAAGATTCCTGTTACCAACCAGCCCCAAAAGTTTTGAGTGTAACCCTCAGGAGGATCTGTAACCTCCCCTCCTATCCATTCGGCTTCAAACCAATCTCCAACAGTTTTGGTACTTCTTCCATCATCCGAGGTCCATTCTTCGGTTACAACATTGAGTGTCCATTTTTCAAATTTGATGGATCCTCCAGAAGGGCCTGGGGGTGGAAAGCCAAGATGCAAATGCCAGTGTAGTACATCTTGGCTTGCATTCCCACATAGATTAGAAATATCACCATGGACCAAATTACAAATGGTATCTCCCTGTTCATAACGAGCCCCATACGAATACGGGCAATCATCGGTTAGATGGACATAGAGTAAATCATCAACCCTTACAGCCGATTCATCAGCTTCCAATGCACAGATATAGTTGATATTCCCTGAAGTAGCCGCATAAACAATATCTGTAGCCGATTGGGGGAAATCGGATCCACCCACAAAATCAACAGCCAACCAGCCGGGTAATCCCCCCCATGCATCATGGACACCATATGGACCCATAAATAACTGGCCGCCCTCATTCCATGGGAATATATATCCGCTGGTTTCTTTCTCTGGCGCAGCTCGTTTTGTTGTCGGGTGTACTAAATAACCCCTCGATTGATCGTCTATGGATACCCTCACGGTACCCAGCCATACGCCATGATCCAATATATTCCATCGGCCATTATCGGGTATGTTCTTAAGTCCTGCTACAGATACATAGTAGCTATCCTGGTAAGTTGATACATCGGTTATGGCATATTGATTTGCCAAATCAGATGGCAAATCAGACAGCAAGGCGCTATATACAACAGAGGTCAAATGATCGTTTGCCAGGTGTGTTGGCAATATTCCAGGCAAACTATTGTTGACAGGGACTGTAACTATCAGCAGCAGAGCAGCAATCACTAGCCTAATAGATTTCATCATGTTGCACCCTTATCTATCCACCTCTTACCGACATACATGAACAAGGCAAGGAAACAGGACAGGTTGATAAATAACTGTAAATATGGCATCAACGCCAATTGATAGAGAATGTTGAATATAAAGCATACCGCTACAGATAAACGACTACCTAGCACCGCTTCCAGCTGCCATTCACAAACCGTCGAATAAACAACAGAGTCATCGGTTAAATCAACATCCCCGCCATTCCACGGGCTATCGGCTGGCAAATCTCCAGTAAACATCTCATCGTCGGGTGCATCTCTCTGACCTTCGAGCCCGGTATTCTCCCAGTCATATTGGGCAATGATGGTTGTCACCGCGTCTTTAGCATCGGACATCTCTCCTACCATTCCAAATGGTTCATGGTCATTAAACATGGTTGGGATAGCTACGATGGTTGCCGAATGCTCTGGACACCACGCCACATATTTGAATCCCTCGCATTTTTCGTAGTCGATCCAATGGCTTATTTCCAAATAGGATCGCGGCCGCTTACAGTCGTTATCACACGCCGATGGGGGCTGTTGTGGTGGAGGGCCAGGGGTACCGGTGGGGCGTGGCGTATAGGTGGGTACATTGGTACCCTGAGCTGTTGCTGTTTTTTCTGGCGCGGTCTGGGTATCTGTTGGTGCTGGGGTATCTAGTGGCGTGCTGGTTGCCTGGGGTGTCCATGTTGGGTATGGTGTGGGAGATTTTGTAGCTGCTGGCGTAGGGGATGGCTGCGGAGTATAGGTTGGATATGGGGTATAGGTTGGGACCGGGGTTACTGTTGGGGGTCGTGGGGTATAAGTTGGGATGATCGTACCCTGAGCTGTTGCCGTTTTTTCTGGCGCGGTCTGGGTGTCTGTCGGGTACAATGTCGCGGTACCCAATGGGGGTACTGTTGGGGTAGGTGTGCTGTATGAGCAGGTCGAAAATCCGCCATTGGATATGGTAATACCGTCAAAATCGCCATGGTCGGTTATGTACCTGCTATTCAGCTCCAGACGATATGTCCCAGCCGGGAGAGACAGAGACGTTCTCTGGATATGCATCCAATCGCCGGTGTAATCGCTATATAACTGGTAGTAGCTATACGTCAATGGATTATATAATCTGACCTCGGCTTGATTGCGTACATAGCCATCCAGATACAGGGTGCCTCCTGGCCAGGTGAAGGGGTACCAGATATTGGGTTTACTGCCACTGGCGAAGCCGAATGAATCACCAACCACTCCCCCGGTATGGACAATGGAGCTTTGGGTATTAAGCAGCCAACCGGAGCCCTCGAAGTTGCAGTTACCCCCGTATTGGCCAGGGGTTGAAGTAGGTGTTAGCGTTGGCGTGTAGCTCGGGTTGGTTGTGGGTGTTAGCGTGGGTGAGCTGGTTGGGGTTGGGGTTATCTCGATACCGCCAGTATCACAAGCGGAGGATGGTACAACATAATCAACCGCCATATCATCAAAATAGATCGTATCCGTTGAACCGGCTAATGATCCTGCCTCGATAACCAGTAAATAAACGCCGGGTTGTAAAACCACATTGCCAGAGAGCGTTGACCAGTTGCGATTGATTGGGGCATTCTCAACCAGATAAACCCAGTTATTCAAACCGGGCTGTGATACGCGTACACTTGCATAAGATCCCCCATACCACCACTGGATAGGGTTGGCCTTAGCTTGTACCTGGAAATATAATCGGCCTCCAGCCCAATCAAAGGCCTGCGCGATTTGGCCGGACCCATGGCCCTGAACGACCTGGAAACCCAAACCACAAGCAGGTGTGCCATGGATGAGCCGGTTTGTGGCTGAATCAAATACCCTTACAAACTGTTCGCTCGGATCATCGCTGTAGAGCTGCCAGGGTATGTTGTCTGTTGCTTCCATATTGCCATCAAGCAGTACGTTACCAGGGCCAGTGTAATATCGATTTACGCCATAAACTTTTATGCCAAGGGTATCCAGGTTATCAGCAAATACACCATCATCATTTACCCTGGCGTGAATCGCATCCCCATATTGCCGCCAATAGCCGCGGTAATACCCTTCTCCAAGCTGTACCTTACAGCTCATCCAGGCCGGGGATCCCAGGGTTAAGGCGCTCCATTGTGATGGATCGCCATCGCCATCATCTTGAGCAACCGCTAAATCATATCTGGGCAACCCGGCAAGGCTAGGTAGCCATGGACCCCCAAATGTTTCGATTGCGTACCAGTTGCCATCTACCAGATTTATATCGTTATTGTTGGTATCAGCGTCAATGGTTTCCTCGATCAAGACAGATGACAAATCAAAATTGGAGCTGCAACTATCGCCGCTTACGGTCCAGATTTTATAACTCATCGTACCGGTATTGTCAGAGAATAAATACTCATCGTTAACCCTGAAGAAAAGTCTATCTCCCATGGCTTGGAAATAAACCCTCTCGTATGGGGAGGGTGCATGTCCCTCGCAAGATGCCCACCACCAATGGGGGAATTCTCGCCACTCTTCACCATCCTCGGATACAGCAATACTGTAACTATCACCACCCAGCAGGCCGGGATCCCATGGCCCGCCGTAAGTTTCCATCATGTACCACTGGCCTTCCGTGAAGGTAGACATTTCTCCAACTTCATCAGTGGCGTCTATCTCTCTATCGTCAACCAATAAATTAACATCAAAAGCTAAATCACATTGGTTAGGTGCGCTGCCTGGTGATGGTGGAGATGCACACGATCCCGGCATTGGCGTTGGGGTAGGAGAATAAGATTCCTGGTTGGGAAGAAGTGAAAAAACGGTTTGAACGTCATAGACCCAATCAGCTCCAACCGGGTTAAATTCATTGAGCCCTAGGGTGTGCTCGATGCCAGCACCAGGTACGCCAGTATCCAAATGGAAAATAAGATCGATTCGCGTATCAGCACACATACCCGCGCTGCCAGGCCCCTCACATGGCATGCTTTGTACAGTAAGGGGATCCATGCCAAGTCCAGTATACTGGCTCTGGTTTGCTACTGCCCCTAGCTGAGGACCTACCCAGTCTACCGACCAGCGTGTAGATGCATAAACTGTTATTACACCTGTACAGCCAATGGTGTCAATTTGAGCCTCGGGCAATGCATTGACCAATCCATAACCTGTCAGGTCTAACGTTACCCCATCAGCAGGACATACGTCAGCGTAATTGGCAGCACAACTGAGCTGGCAGCCGGTTTGCGGTGTAGAGGTTGCAGTTGGAGTAATCGTAGCGGTTGGGGTTGCGCCAGGTGTGCTGGTGGCTGGCTCCAAACAATCCACGCAACCAGCCGCCCATGTTGGATCAATGCGGTTGGGATCCAATGTGGCGGTACCAACACCAGGATAGTAACAACCAGGTACAGGGGTTAGGGTCCATGTTGCGGTTGCCCCTTCCTGGGCGAGAGCTGGAGATGTTGTACTAGTGCTGATCGCTGCCAGTAATAATAATAACAATGGCAGCAGGATAATTGCATATCGTATTGATTGATTCTTTTTCTCCATCTCTCCCTCTAACTAAGCAATTCGGGGCTGGGCTCATCACCGCAATGCTCCCAGCCCCGATTCCAGGTTGACGACTTGAAACGATTAGCCGCGGATAATCGCGCCAAATGCCCGAACAATCACTCCCAGAATGCCGATACCGAGAGTGATCCCCAACGGCACTAAGTAGACCGGGAACAGGCCGTTGACAATCTGCGATGCGTTGGAAAAAACGCCAGAGAAATCGAGCGAGAATGACAACATAGATTGGTTACCTCCTTTCTTCTAAGGTTGTTTTGAGGTATCGCATAAGTGGCGTTATTCTATAAAATCACCCCCTCTCATTCGGTGGAGAAATGCTGGTACATGGACAAAAAAAATATGAAAATGCCAGCAAACATTGCCAGCACCACTACACCCACTAACCACCACCCGATGATGGGTCCGAAGGCATATACAAACGCGGCCTGTATATCCTGAAATTCAGTGGCGGTCATTCTTCACGCTCGAAGGCTCGAAACCCAAACCAGCGTAATTGGCGCATGAGCATCATTGACACAGGTATAACGATCATTGGCACAATCATTACTACTGATATGGTTGCTATCAGCTGCTGTACATCGGAGGTCAGCGGAGCCATAACTTAACCCCTCGCACGATCATATAAATCAGAACGAAAAGGAATAGAAAACTACCAGCAGTAACAACGGCTATATCGCCGTAAGTAACGGTTCTATCCAGGGTCATATAGTTACCCGAGGGTAGGGTTACTTCCCTATAGCCACTGGGAGTTGGGGTTACAGTTGGGGTAGCTGTTGGGGTTGGGGTTTGGGTTGGCGCTGTAATAATATCCGTACAGGCGCGGCCATTGCCAGAGTTATAGAGCCATGTTCTTTCGTCGGCAGATAGTTTTCTTTTCCAAAATACAACATTATCAATCAGCCCATTGAAATTGGATGCAATACCTTCGCCTACGTAAAATGTTGCCGCGCCGTTGTAAACACCTGTTGTATGTGCTTTTGATGTTATAGCGCCATTGTCCATCTGGAAAGATATTGTATTAGAGATTGAATCGTGTTCAGCAATAACAAAATACCAATTATTAATTGATATAGGTCCTGAATCAACTGTATTATCGTGACCTGTTATGCCATCGTAATTAACCCGGAATCCAAACTTAGAAGATGAATAAACAAATATCCCATATTCTCGATTATCTCCAGTAGCCGTATATTTTGTAACAATTCCCCGACTGAGCGTTATATCTGTTGGATAAACCCAAGCCGCTAATGCAAAATCAATATTACCTGTACTTAAACCATCATTATCTATGTGGCTAAGTGATTCAGTATTAGTAGCAACAAAATTCGCTGCGGTATCTATTTTGCCGGGTGCGCTTCCAACAGTGTTATTATCGGTAAGATCATTCGAGTCGTAACTGTCATACCGTATTCCACTATCTTCTTCATCCAGCGACCAGCAAGAGATTAAATTGTCTCGGATGGTTGTCTGTGCGTAAACAGGTATATTCACGAACGGCTGTATAAAGATTGAACACAGCCCAAGGATGAGAGCCGTAATACAGATTATGCGAAGCCGTTTGCTTGTGGTCATGGACTTATCCCCGCTTTATCATCCATGACCAGCAGCCAATCAGATCCTTTGAGTGCCTCAGGTCCGGTGTTGCGCGACTTCTCGCAGACGTAATCCTTTTCCTGAAATCGATACGACGCTACATATCCAGCCCCTTCAGGACCATCGTATACATCGATCTTCATCTGGTATGGCATTTCTTCGAACTTGATTATGGATATATCAGACCAGCGGTATTGCTGATCGGTGGGATGGGTGTACCACCCATCCGGGTATTTGGCACTGACAATTGAGGGGGGTGTACTGTGCGACCATAAAGCCTGGTAATATCTCCCCGTCATTGCAAAATACTCGGTTTGGGCTTTGGTCAATACCGGCCAAAGCTCATCTATTCGTTGGTCAATTTGTGATAATATTTCCGGTGAAATCGGACAGCCATTATCCATGGCGATGGGGGATGCTAATGCATAGTCGCCGGGTAGTAATGTAAATATCATGGCCATCAAAATTACAAGCCTGGCACTCATATTCGGACAATAGCAAATTATTCAAATATAAGCTATCCGTTTTATTAAATGATTAGTTATTAATTTCACAATGTAAGCAAACGGTGATAGATTCAGAGATTGCCAATCCAATCCAACAATTGAATAAGGAGCAGGAGCTTACATGGATGCAATCGATGGATTTCTCACAGAAATTCCGTTTAGCGTTAAGACCCAGCAGCAATACGCTTATCTGCTGAAACGGGCAATGATTGATTTGGGAGAGTTATCTGACCTTACCCCAGAACAATTGTTGTCCTGGTTATATCAACATGGTTGGGGCGCTGCTACACGCTGGCAGGCTTTCTCTGCTATACGCAGTTACTTGAAGTGGAAATATGGTCATGACCACCCGGCTTTGAAACTAGCCATCAAACGCGAAAGGTCTGGGCCACAGAGAGCCCTAACCGCTAACCAGGCAATGCAGCTCATAAATTCATTTGACATTAGTACAGCCAAAGGGACTAGAGATTTAGCTATAGCAGGGCTGATGCTCGATACAGGATTGCGAGAGTCAGAGATTTGCAGATTAGATATTAAACATCTAAACCTGATCGATCATATGTGTGCTGTATTGATTAAGGGTCAACAGTGGGGATGGGCTATCTTTGGTTGTGAGACAACCGGCTATCTGAAAAATTGGTTGGAATGTAGAGGAGATTTTTGCAAGCCAAAAGTAAATACTGTGTTCATATCTTTGGGTGGATCCACAAGGGGCAAGCCAATAACGCCATCAGGATTACGTGTCATAGTACGGAATTGGGGGGAGCATTTGCAAATTAAATTGTCACCACATGATTTTCGGCGGTCCTTTTGCGCTATGGCCATTCGAGCTGGAGCCCCTAGTAGATTGGTTCAAATCGCCGGGCGCTGGTCATCCCTGGCCATGGTCGAGCATTATTCCGAAAGTCTGCAACTGGTTGACTTCTCTAAATACTCCCCCGTTTCGTACATTATGAACCGCTAACAATTGGTTAGGCGTTCGAGCCGCCTCGGGGTCACTATACGCCAGTGAGGTTACGATGGAAGATACACTGGTATTAGTCCTGGGGGTCATATCGCTGTTGACGTTCATTGTCACACGCGTTGGTTTCTCGCGTGTGGATATGTCCAGATCGCCTAACCGGGTTTTGGAGTTTAACTTATTTTTGGCGCTCAATTCGATCAGTCTGATTTTGATGATCGCAACACCGCTGCTATATGGGTATGCCGTTTTTCTCAATCAATATGGATTCGGGCTATTTGGTTTGTGGTCAGGTTCAATAGCTCTGCTGTTTATTTGCATCATCGTATTTATTAACTATAGCAATCATCGCTGCCCTAAATGTAGAAGGCTTGGTATCAAAGAGGATCTATTGTTACGGTGTCCATATTGCGATAGTAGCTTAAGGTGAGATATGAATACTCTTACAGAAAAAGAAATCGAACGAATATCCAAACATGATTTGATTTCTATGATCAAATCTGGTAATTTAATAGTTATGACGCAAATACCAATCGAGGATGTTATGGAAATAGAATTGCCCGAAGATTTCAAACACTTATCGGGGATCCCAATTCATTTAGGAGCTGCCAGCCGGAAATACAACATTGCACACCAAACCATCAGCCGCTGGGTAAGATCCAACTTGATACCAGTTGTTAAACGTGTATCCCAGAAGGTTTATATTGATGAGGCTTATATGGCCTGGAGAGCAGATACTTATCATAAGAATCCGGGCCAGGGGAAATGGTTGTTTGATCGTGAGTCTGGAGCGCCATACAGGAAGAAAGCAGAGTAGTAATAAACCCGTCATAAAATAATAGTGACAATAGTCACTATTATTTTTATCCTAAAACCCGCACAAGTTATTGACATCTCTGCACAAGTTATATATACTAATGACATCCACTGTATCAATCTTCTAAATAACTTCCCCGGTAATTTTAGATAGATTGATTGGATGGCGGTCTGGTGATTGGGCTGGGTAGGTATAACCTCCCAGCCCAAAGGAGGGGGCTTATGTCCCAACCAATAACAGCACAGGGGATTATCCTACCGGATAAAACCAAAGCCTATTATTGTTTTACCGTTAGCACTCCAGAGGCTGAAGCCGAAAAGCGGTTCATAGAAAAGTACGGATATAAAGCAGATCAAAATTTTCTTTATGTAGGTATACGCTGGTTGGGTCCGATTCATCAAGCTCCAATTTTAGAAAACTCAAAACCGAAAATCCAATTATCGATGGATCTATAACATGGAACTTGCTATTGGCCAGCGTTGCTCTTGGTTCTCGAATTGCCCCGATTTAGCCAGGCGTCAATTAGTAGATGCCACTATCACAAATATCGGTAATGGGCGTATCAGGCTAAAGATTAACAGCCATAAACGGAAAAAGGATGTTTGGGTTTTACCAGAAAGTATTATCCCTTACGATGTTATTCAGATAGGAAAATTAGATAATTTACTTCAGTCCTATTGGGCCTGGTTTGATGATCCTGCTGGCCCTTATCCCGTAGAACTATTGGCAGAAAGTGAAGATTATATAAAGCTTTTTTATACCGGGGATAACCTCTTTTTAGGGGTTACAAAACCAGGCGAGGACTGGCCAATATCGTCAAAAATGACGGCATCTTTTCAGGGATAAAAATAGGGTTCTAGACATGCCTCCAGAATACCGCGTTACGGCTTGTAACAGGGCTACAAGGCCCCTTTCTCGCTCTTTAGGTGATATACGTCATGATATGCAAAAAGCATACCTAAAAGCCCGTTCCTGGCGAACCGTCGCAAATCACTTCGGTGTGACCGCTGCCATGGCTTTTCGGATAGCAAAGCAGATGTACGAGCCTAAGAACCCAAAGATTCGAGCATCGCTGGGATTATCGGCATTGGTACCAGCTCCGGCATGTTCAATCTGCGGAGAGGTACACATAGCCAAGAGATGCCCCAACAAAACCCAACCCATAAGGCGCTGGCGTGACCTATCTCCAGATCAGTTGCTTTGGGCAATCACAAATCGGGAAGAGATGTAATCCTATGACCAAAGCATTATTACCACCGCGTGGCACATTTATACCTTCAAAGATCCTATATGATTTGGATATACCAGCAACGGTCAGAGATACCTACGCTCAACTCCACGGTTTGGCCTGGGGGAATGGGGATAGCGAAACACCGCCATTATCGTTTGAACAGCTCAAGGGAATCACTGGTAAATCGCAAGCCGCTCTGTACAACCATATGACGCTACTCAGAATTCGGGGGGCCCTGCGTTGGCGCTCTGCTGGTAGTCCGTCAGTAATAATTATTTCCTTCGCTGATCGGGATGCGATTCCAGTTTTCCAAGATTCTAGAATTCTAGAATCTCCTGTTAAGGAGGAGGAGGAGGATATATATAAAGACTCAATTAATAAGAGTCCTCCTCCTCCTCCTCCTCAAGACATTCTAGAATTCCAGAATTCTAGAATTCTAGAAAATGAGAATGAGAATGGTAATCATAATTTATCTAAGGCTCTTGAGGGAAAATTATTAGAGATTGGCTTATATCCCAGATTGCTTGGAGAAGTAATCGAGAGCGAATATACCGAAACAGACATCAGGGCTTTGATCGCAGAATGCCAGGAAATTAAACAGGATGAACCTGCTGCCGGTCTGTTTATGTCGCGGTTACGATCTCGCATGAAAGCAAATAAAAAATATTATCAGGATCCTTGCCCACAATGCGGGGGTATCGGTAAACACCAGAACGGATGCACGTATCTATATGTTCATGGGGAATTTGCAGATTTTATTGAACATTAGGGAGATTTATGATCAGGGCTCAACAGCAATTATTTGATGCAATCAATAAGCGCGGTCCTTGCGAAAGTTTATTTAGATTGGCCGTATCAGAATTAGGCATTAGTTATGTCCATGCCTGGCGAGTTGCGAACCAATTAGAACAAGCGGGGAAGATAACAATACAGCGTCGCGGGCCAGGCAGACCATTAATTCTAAGCGTTACAAGCCGTAACGGGGAGTAGCTTGAATGAATGACAACCCTGGAATCTATTTGTTCTGTTGTGTCATAACATTTCCCTTCATGACCGGCTTTGGTCTGGGTTGGATCTTGAGAGCCCGAACGATTGGCCGGGGTTGGGTTGGGTTGCTACCAAGCGTTATTAGAGATAGGTGGATCAATGACTAATAGATATGATGCTTGGCAGTTGGCATTAGCTAACAGAGATACCACCCTTGTTATCCTGGCCATCATCGCCACTAGTCTTGTTGCTGCCTGGTGCCTGGTTGGATTATGGCCTAAGCGTATGCAACCATGGATACGGACCATGCACCTTTGGGCCGGTCTTGCTCTTTGGGCTGTAACGCTGGCATATTCGGTATTCTCTCCGCTTATCTCTTCTGGGAGGTAGTCAGTCTATGGTCAAGAGACGCAAATCACAACTGGAAAGAGCGTTTGGTACTAAACGCAAAAGCCGCAAAGGAGGCGGCCTGAATGGTGCATTTGGAGAAGTGAAAACATCAAAGCGCAAACGCTCTAAAGGTTTCGGTTTGGAGAATTCCTTGGACCTGTTTAGTAAAACCAAGAAGCGTCGCGGTATGTCAGAACAATTTATTCGGACCATTCAAAACCGTTTCACACCTACCGAGCGGAAAAAGTTATCTGAAGATGTAGAGGAGGAATTGAGACAGGATCAACAATTACAAAACAAAGTTAGCGATGAAAGCGTAACCGGAAATGAGAGTTTCCTACGGAGGCTTGTAAATTTGGTCAAACAACGAATATCCGCGTTTGGAAAGTGAGGACAAATGATTACGATTACATATTGGCTTCTGATCGCCGTTGGAGTATTTGGTTTACTCCTCGGGGTCATCATCGGTTTGTTTATCGGCGCTTTACTCAGCCGTCGAATTCTGAACAAATCAGGGATGACTCTCGATCAGCAAAACCGGGTCGTGTCAATATCCGAACAATGACCCAGAGACAATTTTTAGCTATCCTGTTTATCGGTGCCATCCTCAGGCTGATCAACCTGGGTGCTGGAGAACTTTGGTACGACGAGGCCTTTACCCTGGTTGTCTCTCGTCTCTCAATGCCAAATATGTTACAAGCATTGGCCGGGGATGTACATCCACCTTTGTTTTACGTGATCATGTGGGTATGGGTCCATCTGTTTGGATCAGCAGCCTGGATAGTTAGATTGCCATCGGTTGGTTTATCGTTAGTCTCTTTGTGGCTGGCCTGGCGGGTGTCTGTTGAGCTGCGATGGACACCCGCCGCGCAGCTCGCCGGGGTTGCTACAATGGCCGTGATCCCATTCGAGCTGCATTTTGCTCAGGAGGCCAGGATGTATGCATTATTACAGACGGCTATACTCTGGGCTCTTTGGATGCTGATCAGGCGCAATTGGTTATTAGCCAGCGTGGGGATATTGGCGGCGATATATACACACAACTATGGATTGATTTTTTTACCGCCATTATTCTTGATCGCCATGGCTGGCGAGTTGCTACGTCCAGCCCATCTCCCCCCAAATGATTATGGCTTCCGCAAATCAGGCGATTGTGTTAAATGCGAATGGGTGCCAGGTGATGAATGCAATTTCAAAGCGTTATTTAAAACATTTATAGTCCCTGTTCTATTATGGCTCCCATGGGCCGTTGTACTGGTCAGGCAAATGCAATCGGTTGCTGGTGGTTATTGGATTCAGCCGGTAACTTTGGGATCTATTATCTATGCAGCCTATATGCTGTTTACTGGATTCTCCATGCCGGAGCCATGGCAACCGGCCGCGGTGTTGGTGATCATCGGATTACTGGTCTATACGATCTGGCGAGTAATGCAGCTCAAGCCGCGAGGCTATGAGATATTGTTGATGGTTGGCATTATGCCATTGCTGTTGGCCGTTGCTGCATCTATTGTTTGGAAACCTGTACTATTGTTTCGTGGTCTGATCGCATCAGCTCCAACGTTATACCTCCTGATTGGATGGTCAATCTCCAGACTATCATTTTACAGGCGCATCTATGCCTGGTTTATTATCGGTCCTGTTTTAGCTGCTGGGTTAGTCGGTCATTACACTTTAGCCCCGGAACTGAAACATCTTACCCTGGTAACGATCAAGGATGTACAAAATGATTTCAAGCCGGGGGATATTGTTTATCACGTTAACGATGGCTCAATGATTGGCTGGCTTGCATATGCTCCCTCCCTACCGCAGTATCAAATGCCAGCCTGCGAAGAAATTACATTGGGTCAGTTATCCGAACTAACCAGGCATGGGATTGGAATACAAGAAGTCGAATTATCGGAACTCGAATTTACCAGAGCGTGGATCGTTTGGGGGGATGGGCCAACCAGCTCCCAATGTGAGCATGATAAAGCACAGGCGATTGTAAGTAACGCGATGCTATCTCATCTCTCACGCTCTGATGAATATGTTAAATCTGGGGTATGGCTATATGTCAGGGATCAAACGAGTTATTAAATACACTGAAGGTCATAAATTAATCAGTGAGCCTAAAGCCATGGGGACGGTTGATGGTCTATCGGGTGTTGC